>Ga0247843_1000611_pt1 | contig 82360 bp, 77 predicted proteins | sample LaCruzMarch2017__FD_192420 | JGI IMG/M metagenome (GOLD analysis project Ga0247843, IMG submission 192420) | Freshwater microbial communities from meromictic Lake La Cruz, Castile-La Mancha, Spain - LaCruzMarch2017_8m | ecosystem: Environmental > Aquatic > Freshwater > Lake | place: Spain... | reverse complement strand
ATCTAGATTTGTGACGTCAGCAGCTCCAACGTCATATTCTTTTTGTTACCCAATTCCACTCAATTTGCCTTCTACGTAAACCTTTGATTCCATGCGTCTTGGTAACACCTTTTGTGACGTGCATGGCTTGGGCCGCGAACTTAACCAAATCTTTACTAAATGTTCCTTGATCTTTGATTTAAAAATTTGCGATACTTCAAAGCGGAAGGTGGGGTCCTCTCGCTGCTGCACGTGTAGTCACGCGAGTCATTTTTAAAAGGAGACCTCCACATGTTTCAAATTTCAAAAATCACTTTAATGATTTCATTACTATCATTTTCCAGTCAAGCATCAGCCCAATCTTTCTTTTCTTGGTTTTCAGGCGGATCAAGCAAAAAAACAAATTCAAGCGCGTTACAGACTGGCGCTGCTGCTGAAGGTACGGGACTGCAGTTTGCTGTGCCCGCGAGCTCAACAAGTAGTAGCATTGGGACAAAAAAGAAATTCAGTTTTTTTAGTGGCAGTTCCGCTGGAAAAACATCAAAAAAATTACAATCCAGCACCGCCCATGAAGCGAATAACGGCGCAAGCACGTCGCCTTCCATTACTAAAAAACAAAAATACTCAGGAATGAAGGAATTTTCTCAACGTAACGGTCTAAAATATGTCGGCGGTGGTTTTTATCAAAATCAAAAAACCAAAAAATATTGCTTTGAGTTCAACAACGAGCCTCGTGGCGAAGGTTGCGGGACATAAAATACGCTTTGAACTTTCAATTCCTACTAATTTTCAGTGACTGCTTCAAATCTTAAGAAGTTATAGGAACCCTTTTGTTCGCGAAACGTATTCGGAAACATTGATTCAAAAAATTTTGAAGGATCTAATCGTTTTGCGCTCGAAGGGTTTTCACTGCTATGTTTGTAGCCTTGACCAAAATGAAAAGGCATCACATCTTGATTCATATCTTTGTATGTGCCCGCTCCGTAATTTTTGTCTAGCTCGTCCATCAGCCTGGCCTTCGCTTCAGGATGGAACATGGAAAGGTAGTCGTCGCCATATACACCATAGGGCAACTGAGGAGTCTTTGTGACTTTTCCATTGATGAGAATTGTTTGGGAGGGCAAGTTTGGAATATAAACTTCAATTGGTTTAGTGCTAGGGGAGCTTTTAAGATTTTTTACAACCTCATGATACGCACGAAGCTTAACCACTTGTGGATTGCGAAAATTTGCCGAAAATTTCCCCAAAAAATCCTTCGCATTTTGTGATGCGCAATCTGCCCGTGTCGCTCGAAAGTTGAAAAATTTCTCAGGTGCCGCTGCTATATTTTTTAAATTAAAACCTGACAGGGCATGATCAAATGCTCGAGATTGAACGAGTGGTACTTGCTCAAAGAAGAAAGTGAAAGGTGTTTCAATCGTAAAGCGTAGATGTTCATGAAGACTTAACGGATTTTTAAATCAAAACTCGTGTCAAAAAATCGTCAACTAAAAAGTTTCCCATCGCCATGAAGCATTTTTAGTCTCATCACGCCCCAAATCGCTTCTTTCACAATTGATCCACTCATTTTACTGGCGCCAGCGCGTCGTTCTTGAAAAATAATGGGAGCTTCAATAAGTTTTGCGCCTAACACGAGGGCGCGAAACTTCATTTCAATTTGAAAAGCGTAGCCTTTTGACTTGAGCGATTCTAGCCGAAGCGCTTTCACAAGATCGCGACTCCAACAATTAAATCCGCCGGTCCAATCATTTATAGGATACCCCAACCAAAATTGAGAATAGAGAGTGCCAAGGCGTGACAAAATCAATCGACTTTTTTCCCAATTCACCACTCCCCCACCCTTGATATATCGTGAGCCCACTATGGAAGATATTTTTTGAGAACCCAAAACTGTTGTTTGTTCCCTCATGATTTGTACAAACTCAGCCAAGTGTTTGGGATCGTGCGAAAAATCGGCGTCCATCTCGACAAACCAATCGTAGTTTTCTGAAGAACTCATGCCCAATTGAAAACCCTGAATATAGGCCGATGCTAAGCCCAGTTTCCCTTTTCGATGGAGCACTTTGATTCGCGGATTTTGCGAGGACAATTGATCAAGAAGCGCCCCCGTTCCATCGGGGCTGTTATCATCCACAAACAGAATGTCTAAATTTTTGGGAATCTCTTGAAAAATATTTGCTGCAAGATTTGCAACATTATCTTTTTCGTTAAAAGTTGGGATAACGACGAGGACTTTCAATTTAAAATCCCCGCCTGAATAATTTCTAGCCCAAAACTTTCATCAAAGGTACAAATTCAAATCCCAAATCTTTTGCGACAGGTTCGTAAGTGCATTTGCCATCCCAGCAATTTACGCCCAACGCAAGTGAAGGATCGTCTTTGATGGCTTGCACGGGATTTTTGGCCAGAGCAATAGCATATCGAATCGTGTGATTCGTAAGTGCAAAAGTTGAAGTGCGAGGAACCGCTCCTGGCATATTTGTCACGCAGTAGTGAATAACATTTTCGTCAAGATATGTAGGAGTTTCGTGTGAGGTTGGTTTACTGGTTTCAAAACATCCGCCTTGGTCGATGGCAACATCGACAATGACTGATCCCGGATTCATCATCCTGACCATTTCACGCGTCACAAGCTTGGGAGCTTTTGCTCCTGTGATAAGAACCGTACCAATCACAAGATCAGAACGCTTCACACATTCTTCAATATTATAGGGATCAGACATCCGAGTGCTGATGGTATTTCCAAAAATATCGTCCAAATACTCTAAGCGCTTTTGATCGCGTTCTAAAATTGTTACTTCTGCGCCCAGGCCAACAGCGATTTTTGCCGCATTTGTACCAGCCACACCTCCACCAATGATCGTCACAACTCCACGAGGAACTCCAGGAACGCCTCCTAAAAGAATTCCACGCCCACCATTACGTTTTTCAAGAATATTAGCACCCACTTGTGAAGCCATACGCCCTGCAACTTCGGACATAGGTTTTAACAAAGGCAAAGCGCGATCTGCGGTTTGAATGGTTTCATAAGCGATGGCTCGCACTTTTTTATCTAAGAGTTCTTTGGCCAAACGGGGTTCAGCAGCCAAATGGAGATAAGTATAAAGCAAAAGTCCGGGTTTGAGATACTGGAACTCGGTATCCAAGGGTTCTTTAACCTTGATCACCATCTCGGAGTTCCAGGCTTCAGAGGCAGTCATGACGATTTCGGCTCCTGCTTTGCGGTATTCGTCATCTGTGATGCCTGAACCTAGTCCCGCGCCACTTTGAACCTTAACTTTGTGACCGAAATTCACAAGGCTCTTGACGCCTGCCAAAACGATTGCCACTCTGTTCTCTAAATTTTTGATTTCTTTTGGTATACCAATAATCATAAGGCGATGGAGACTAGCACGAATGGAAACAGCGCAAAATAGTAAAAATGAAGAAACAAAGAATCCCCTTAGGTCCGTGACACCTTCACTCTGCGTGGATGTAGTTGTGGACTTAGGATCGGGACTCATCCCTTTAATTAAAAGGAAAAACGAACCCTTTGGATGGGCACTGCCAGGTGGATTTGTGGATGTGGGTGAGAGCATAGAAAGCGCTGCACTGCGTGAAACCTATGAAGAAATCGGCCTCGATGTTGAGCTCATTCGCCAGTTTCATGTTTATTCAGATCCCAAACGCGATAAACGCGGCCATAGCGTCTCGGTAGTTTTTCTGGCACGTGGCTTTGGCGAGCCAAAAGCTTCCAGCGACGCAGCTGAAGTGCAACTTTTTCATGAACACAATCTTCCTAGTGACATCGTTTTTGATCATCGCGAAATCTTGCGCGATTATTTTTTAAATCGTTATTAAGAATTCAAAAAACTCGTGGACGAATTACCCAAAATTCTTATTGTTGATGACGAAAAAGACAATCTCGAAGCCCTTCGTCGCCTTTTGAGAAAAAATTATCAAGTCTACTGTGCTGAAAGTGCAGAAAACGCACTTGAGGACCTCAAAAAATCCGAGCTTTCTACGTTGAGCGTAGTGATTTCGGATCAAAGAATGCCGGGCATGCAAGGCTCCGAATTTTTGGAGCAAGTGACGCAAATCAATCCGCTTGCTACAAGAATTTTGCTTACGGGGTTTTCGGATCTCGAAGCCGTGGTTTTGGCCGTAAACCGTGGTCAAATTTGGCGCTATATAGCCAAACCTTGGGAACCAGATGATTTTTTAATGACCGTGGCACAAGCTTCCGAGCGTTCGCAAATGGCCAGGGGTCTGCGTGATTCAAGATTGGAACTTGAACGCGCAGTCAACGAACTCCGCGCAAAAGATTGGGCCAGAGAGCGACTTCTTCTTTTGCTACTGCATGAATTCAAAACTGCTCCCCAAATTCTTGAAGGCGTGAAAGCGCTTTCCGCAGGAAGTCCGGATCAAAAAACTCAAATACAGTTTATTGAAAGACTCGAGAGTCGATTTCTAGCGCTTTCCAATGAAATTTCACTTTTTCTAGATGAAGAACGCAAAGTCAGCCTGATTCCAAAAGTTCCGGAGGATCTTGCAAATTTAGCTCAAGAATTTGCAAGGCTTCACAAAATTCCTTTTCAAAAACCAACTTTTTCAAAAAATCATCCGATCGCCCTCACTCACAAAGAAAGTCTTAGCGCTGCACTTGAACAACTTTTGGCCATGTTAAAAAATAATTCCGCTTCGCTTCCGGTGGCAATGTCATTTGACTGGGATGAAAGTTTTAAAACTGATGCCTACCTCATTTTAAGCATCAACGCCTCCAAAGAAGCCTCCCTTCCCCTTCCGACGGGACTTGCGAAGTCGCAAAGCGAGGCCAAACTCGCATGGCCCCTTTTACTTGAGCCTTTTGTCGGCTCGACCCCCCTTGAGCACCATCATAGCGGGCTCCGCACGGATTCTGCAAAAGTGATTCGCCAACTCAGTGGATTGGGAGCCAAAGTTGCCTTCCACATCGATTCCAAAACGAAGCACATTGAATTGCTCGTTTCATTTAAAATCTTAAGTTTGAATACTCCTTAAATTTTACGACAGTCATGGCCCAGATTTTGTAAGGGGCGGGCTCCTATGAGCCCATTATTAAGCACTTGGATTAGTCAAACACATCTCGTTTTAGCCCTTTCATCTTTTTCCAAGCTTCCCAGCTTTCAATCGGAGCTTTGGTTTTCTCAAGAAGGGATTGTGCGCGCGGAAGCGAGCCAGAGCCAAGTTTTAATCAAAGCGCAAAAAATTGGGCGAGTATACGCTCATGGACTTCACCCCAAAAGTGAAGTTCTCACCATTGACGTCGTAAATGCGAGAGATTTAAGTTTATACAAAGCTTGCGCAGCAAAGTATTTCCAGCTCTCAAGCTTGCCGCCTAGATTTGAAGGAAATCTCGAAGATTTGGAAAAAATTTTAAGTATCTGTCCACTTTCTCAAATTCAGTACAACTTTAATTCGACAAAACAAAGCGATCAAAGTTTCATAAGTCATCAAGAACAAAAACTCCGAAATGCGGGAGTGAGATTTGAATACAAACCAGGTGCAGATTCCCAGCCAATTTTTAAAATTGAAAGCGGTAGCATCAAAAGAGCCAAAAATGCAGTGCACCCTTTCGAGAGTCTCTTTCAATGGGAAGAACACAAAGCCCATTCGCAGCCAGGTAGAACCCTCCTCTTCGAAATGGGACTTGTGGAAATTTCCCATTCCAAAATTTCTAGTTTGGGACTTTCGCTTCCAAACAAAATAAATTTCGATGCTAAAAAAAGCGGCCTTCAACTCGATCCACAAGCGCTCACAAGTTTGGGAATAAACTTTCAAAATATCCAAGGTTTAGGAAAAGTTGTTGCGCAACCAAAACTTCGCGTGCGCCCGGGACAAAAAGCGAGTTTCCAAAGTGGGGGAGAAATCCCCGTTCCGGTGAAGGGTGTAAAGTTTCAAAGCATCGAGTGGAAACCTTATGGTCTCATTCTGGGAATTGAACCAAACGCTGAAATAGAAACCGGCGCACAGCAAATTCGAGTAAATTTTGAAATTGAAATGTCAGAACCTGACACCTCACTGATTTCAACCGGCAGCACTCCTGCGATAAAACAAAGCAAATTGAAAAGTTCATTTGATCTAAGAACCAGTGAGCTTACGATACTGGGTACTCTTTTCCAGTCACGTAATTCTAATTCAAAAGAAGGTCCTTGGGGTCTGAGTGCGATTCCACTGATTGGAAATGTCTTTTCAAAGAAAGACCACATAGATCAAAGCAGCGAACTTTGGATAGTGGTGAAAGCTTCTTGGGAAGAAATTCCCATAGCAAGATTCAGCCACCTCGAGTCTCAAAAATCCGAGAGAAGTATTGACCCATGATATCTCGCGAAGAATCAAGTCCCAAAATCAATAACCTCGAAGCCTATATACTTGATCAGGCAGTGGAAGACATCGTCATCAGGCCAGATCATTTTTTTTATTTCAAAAATTCTACTTGGAGTGAAAGTCATTCCCTCAATCGCGACGAAGGACTGAGTATGAAAATTTTAAGGCTCTCAGAAGAGGCCGCCCAAATCAATTTGGGTATGACTCAGCCTTGTGCCGATTCCGTGATCCGATTGGGTACAGATTTAGAATTTCGTTCCCATGTAGTTGTCGCACCCATGTCTCAGCAAGTTTTTGAAATCACTTTGCGACGAATACGCAAAAAATGCAGTTTTCGAATAGAGGATTTTTTTTTTAATTCACGCGATGCCGAGCTGCTCAAAGAAAAATTTCTCAAATCGGAAAGCATTCTCGTAGCGGGTGCAACCGGATGCGGAAAAAGCAGCTTAATCTCTGCACTTTTGCAGCTCTTGCCAGAAAATGAGAGAGTGCTTATCTTGGAAGACACCCCCGAGCTCCCCCTCCCGAATGGCATCTCAACAAAACTTGTAGCTAGGACCAATCACTACAAACTGCGCCTCGGAGCTGAATGGAACCTTGAACAAATTGTGGTCGAAGCTTTAAGAATGCGCCCAAGTCGAATAGTTTTAGGCGAGTGTCGTTCGGGGGAAGCAAAAGCGGTGTACCAGGCCCAACAAACTGGCCATCGAGGAGTGTTAACAAGTATTCACGCAGGTTCTGCCACAGAAGCTCTCCAACGATTTTACGAACTCGCCGGTTTCGACGACAACACCAACAAACATCAGGTTTGGGACTGTGTGGTATTTATGGAAAATCACGCACCCAATGGAAGAAAAGTTAAGCAGTTATTAACGGAGTTAAAATGTCTCCCCTCATAAGATCCCTCAGGCGCTGTCATCTCAGACTTCTCAGCGGACAAAGCTTTGCACAAGCGAGCCATGATTTAAGTTTTCCAATTGCAGATTTACAAAATCGAAAAATCGCGCAAAACATCTTCCAGAAAATTTTGGCGTTCCAGGCACCCGCCGGCCCCTCTCTCAAACTCTTGATTGAGATATTTAGCTTCGAGGAAAATGCAAAGCACACATTGCTGGAAAAAACCTACATGCCCAATCTTCAACTCAAAGTTTTATCTTTCGTCAGCGCGTGCCTAATGGTTGCAATTTTTTGGATTCAGCCAACCGAGTTACAAAGTCTTCCTATTTTTGCATTTTCTATCTTGTTGGTGAGTTTGGGATTTATACTTTCACGTTATTTTCAAAAGCAATTCCATAAAATTTTCTGGGTGCCTAGGTGGATTCAGTATCTATCACTCTGCTCAGCACAAATTCAAACCGGACAGACATTTTGTACCGCCTTGTATAGTTTAGCCATACTGGAGGAAAATCTTCCCAAAATACTCGCTGATCGTTTGGCAATTCTTCAGAGCGCTCTTCAAGGAAAAAATCTCCAAGATTCCGAAGTCCTTCTCTTAAAAAGCCGAGTGAAAGACAACTCTCCACAAACTGAAGAGATCTTTTTTCAAGCGCAGGAACAAATTGAAGTGCTCTATCACCTCTCGCAAAATGGAGAATCTCTTTTAACTTTTTTAAAAAATAGCGTGGATGATCTCAGTCAAGATTTTCAGTTAACCGTTCAAAAATCAGGGGACAAAGCACAACTAAAAATGCTTCTACCGCTATTTGCTTTTATATTACCAGCATTCTGGCTGACACTTTTGGGACCCGTATTGATCAGCCTTTTGCGGGTTTCAGAATAACTGTCACGGCTTTTTTGGACCCCACATAAATAACATCAGCGCGAGATTTTCCATCGCTTGAAATAAATGTCATACGAGGGCTCCACGTGACTTTTTTTCCTTTACCCTTAAACTTGTAGCCATTTTGCTGAAGTTCTTTGACCCATCTTTTCCAAGTGGGAACGCCTTTAGAGTCTAAAGTCATTTTAGCAAGGGTTCGCGCATCGCCTTTGCCTTTTTCAATGATTGTCAGAATTGTGGTATATTTCCCCTCTTTCACGACACATGTATAAAAACCTTTTTTCTTAGATGAGCGCAGCTCACAGTCCGCTCCGGGGTTATCCTGTCCAATGGGTTGTCCCCATTTAATTGTCGTGACCGAAACGCCTTTTTCGGGGGCCACAAATCCTAGAATACCGGGGGCTTCTTCGCCTTCGCCTCCGATGTCAACACTTTGGGCTTCCTCGCCCTCACCTGTAGAGGCAACTTCACCTTCTAATCCCATGCCGTCATCTTCAGCTTTTGCCTTTTTAGCAGAAGACTTATCGGTTGCAGCACTGTCCAACATCTCATCAACACTTTCGCCCTTCGCTTCAGAAGTTTCGGCGGAGGCATTTTCTTCCTCACTTGAGGAGCAGGACACACCCACAAATACCAAGCAGGAAAAAGAAATGAGCAATGAGAAAGAATATTTACGCATGGAAATCATTTAATCGTAAATCTTTCAAAAAAGCAAAGTGCTCAAAAGATTTATTGTGAAATCTAAAATCGGAATGTGGGACCTAAATGAAAAAAAGCAGCAGACGGGGTTCCAAAAAAGATTCTAATTCCCGCACTAAATTGAAAAGACGGAGAGGATGCCACAAAGCCCGAAAATCCGACAACTGCACCCACTGTAGTCGCCGACGGGCGCACATTGGAATCTATTAAAATTTGCAAAAGTTCTTCCTGAGTGCTGCCATCTGGCGAGGAATATTTTACGAGGGATCGGGTTAAATGAAGCCCGCCTTCAATGGAACCTCCCATAAAACCATTTGAAGTGACTCCAATGTACCTAATGAGTGGAGTAAAACGCAAATACTTAGCATTGATGGAAAGAATGATGTCACCATCAGCAGCGTCGTTTTCGCGTTTGTCAAAAGCTTCACCCAAAAAAAAGTCAAAAGCCAATCCAAGTTCCAGGCGATCACGTGGACTGGCTTTAAAACCTTCTGATCGCAAATTAAAAAAAATCGCAGGCCCCAAACCAAAATTTGTCCTCGCTGTGCCCCATCCCAAACCTAAATACAAAGTTGTAGGATTCCAGCGCTCCAAGCGATCTTCCCGTACTACTCGAATCCATTGCTTAGGGTACCAGCCTTCTTCCCCTGTTAATAACAGTCGGATCTTTAACCATTTTCCGGATTTCGATTTAGAGATCACATGCAAACGATCACCCGGCTCAATGGCGCCATATCTCATGGCAAACTTGTTGGGCGCTTCAAAAAATTTTGACTTCTTAAGTGCAAAAAATTGATCCAGTACCCGATCTTGTTTTTCTAACTCGCCGACATCGCCGATATGAGTTTCCACAGCATCAGCAAACTCACTCGAACCTCCTTTAGCTTCAATCGGACCATCAGCAGTTTTATTTGTTGATTCCTCGAAACTTTCGTCAAACTCCACATCAAAATCATCTCCACCTGAAGAAGAGGGCTTGGCCCGCGCTTTGCCTTTGGAAACTGGTGCATCTCCCTCATCAAAATCAGAGGCGTCGAGTTCATCCAAATCCAAAAAATCGTCCCCTTGGCTTGGTGCACCCTTTGGCTTGGACGTGGAAGTTTCGCTTTTTGATTTTTGGATTTCTTCTTCAGGTAAGCCCTTAACCCAATTTGCCGGCACCCATCCTTGAACTCCTTCCGAAGTTTTGACTTGAATCCATTTTCCGGAGGAACTGGATTTAATAAATTTTAATTTATCACCTGAACTCATGGACCCCATTCGCTCAGAAGAACCAGCGGGACTTTGCAAAATCACACCGTCTCTAGAACTTGTAACAGATTGGGCAAAGACTTTAGTTCCCGCAATCAGAGCGATGATGAAAACTAAAAGCATCGAGAAATTTTGCAGAAGTTGTAGATGGGGATTGTTAAAAGTCAGACCCTCGGGTGCAAAAATCCTTCGAGGCAATGCGATGTGATTTGATTTGTGACTATCAAAATATTCTGACTGGTTGGCAATCAGGGGATGCGATTTCAGCCAAGGACTCTGCGCTAAGGCATCATTGGTGAGCTCGCGCACACGTCGGTTAAAAAGCGAAGGTGTTGGGCCATGATGCTTGTGCTTACCATGGAAAATTCTCAAATCACCGCGCAACTCAGGATGCAGATGATAAAGTTCATGAACAATTGTCTCTAAACGCTCATAAGCGCTCAGATAAAAAAATCTTGGAAAAAGAAATGTCATTAAATATAAAGCCTGGGGTTGCAGCTTTTGAATACGAGTACTGTGAAACAAATAATTTCCACGAACGCCTCTTCGACTTGCGCGTTTCATCGCCGCCCCCCCTTCAAAACGAAGAGGGCACACATAAGCCCACACTCCATTTTTAGAAGTACTTCGAGATCGCGAAATACTGACTGCGATTTTTTTTGGATCGTAGTTTTTGAACATGGGTATCGACTCGCAAAGCAAAGCGATAAGAACATGAAACTCTTCATTTAATGAACGATTATGATCGGCCTTAAAAGCCTTCACGGAGTGGTCTCTCAAACTTCATGTAAATTTAACACACAAAAAGCCAAACACAGGTGTAGAGTCAAATGTATGACGCAGTACGTAACGGGAATCTCGGAAGAAAAACTTCAGCTGAAAGCTGATGTTTTACTCATTGAAGACGAACCACTTGTCTCCGCTCTGATCAGGAGATATCTGGCAAGTTTAAAAGACTCAAATCTTGGCAACCCCGCCTTGCAAGGCGATTATCACGTCGTGAGTTTGGAAACAGGTTTTGACCTGTTGAGAACTGACTTAAGCAACGTCAAAGTCGCAATTGTGGATATTCTTTTGCCTCAAATAACTGGAGTAGATTTGATTCGCGATTTTAGAAAACGCTTTCCCAATATGGGAATCATAGCAGTTTCGGGGATGGCGACGGAACCCATGAAGCGAAGCCTTCAGGAAGTTTTACCGCCTGAACTCAAATTTTTAAGTAAACCTCTTCGGAAAGACGAGTTCTTTGACGCTTTTTCGAGAGCTTGGAATTTTTACAACCAATTTCAGACCCGTTCTGAACAGCAACGGCAAACTGGGCCTTTACTCTTGAAGGAGGGAGAAGAAGAGCTCTGGACCGCCGTGAAAACTAACACTAACCAAACTGCGAGCATCACTGTCGAAAGGCGTCCGCTGTCACGCAAGAAGATTGCAGCGTAAGTCCCCAAATGGGGCTGCGGTCAAAACTCGTAATCTCGACATTCGAAAGTGAAGTCATCGTTTTAGGAGGCACGTTCTATGTACAAAAAATATCTGACCCTTCATAAATTTCGCAAATTCTGGGATACAGGCCCTCCAAAATAAATCGGGGATGCGGCACGCATGAGTGAAAGTCGGCGTGTGGCGAGGCTGAAAAATGCCCAAAGCTAAAAAGCTTTGCAAAATGAATTAAAGAGCCGAGGGGGCGGTTGATGCCACCTTCGGCTTTTTCATGTTTCTCACAGTATTTTTAAAATCATCGATTCAAAATTCACGGGGAATTTTATGAAGCACAAAATTCACAACTTTGTTCGATATGCAGCCTACGCTATGATTTCTCTTTTGCTTGGGCTCTTACTCTTTCCTGGAGCCTTGGACTTTGCAATTTCAAAACTTCCCATTTTTAGTAATCTTGAAAAATCGAGTCTAGAGAATGCAAAAAAACTTTATACGCATTTTGATTCGTTCCAAAATGATTGGAAAATTTTAAATCCCCATCTCGCGGCGATCACACTCCCACAAGAAAAAGATGCCGGACCATTTTTAAATCCCAAGTCTCTTTGGGAAGTGAGTAAACAAGATCCTGAATCCACTCTTGCACTAGAGTCTTTCCAGAAAGCCTTCCCCAACAATACCCCCATCGCCCTTCTCGATAGCAAAACTAAAGAAGAAATTAAAAATACAAATTTTAGGAGTCAAAAAATTCCTAGTCATTTACAAATCGATACCGCTTGGATACATAAGCTGCGCGAATTCGATCATTGGGATGTCGATAAAAATAGTCCTAGCACTTTTATGCCGGATAAAACTACGCTTTCGACTATCAATCCTTCCATCAGCTATCCCAATCACCTCTTGCACCTCCGAGTGCATCTTCTAAGAGCAAGAACAAAAGATAAAATTGCCTACGCCGAAGCTCTTAAGGATGTTTTACATTATGGCTATCTGGCAGCGACCAACGAATCAATCATCGCAAATCATATTTTGGCAAGCACGATGAACTTGGCCGCTGAAGCATTGGAATCTGAGCCCTTGTTAAAAAACCACGTAGAGCACGCTTGGCTTGTATTAATTCATGAACGAGAACGCTACAAACGCTTTGCCATGGCGACCACCCAGTTTGGCAGTCCGCGAATGGGATCAGACCTTGAAAAGCTCAAGTTGGTATTGTCGCAAAAAACGGGTCTCAGTGGAGTTTGTGGGGCTGTCCGAGAAAGTTTTTTCATGGGTCCAGATTGGTGGGCACTCAAGACACAAATTGATCCGAATCTGTTTCAAGAGTATGCAAAATTGATCGCCCCAAACCTCATCCCTTGCAGACTCAGCTGGATGCAAAGAGATTTTACTGATTTCGCACTCACCGAAAAAAGATTGCTGCGACTTACAAAAACCAGCAAAGAGTCCATTTCCTTAGCAAATGATGAATTCGGAAACTTTCAGTATAAAATGACCATGTTTATCATCGGGAATCCCCAAATGAAAAATTTGCGACGGATTACTGCGACCTTTATGGACTTTACTAACCCAGATTTCACCAGACTCTACGAGCGCAATATTGCCAGCGAGTCGAAATCAAAAGATATCTAGGTATGACAACTTTTTGACACAATAAATTTATTCAAATATTTTAAGCTGACTTCAAGAAAACTCCTTTTCGCCGTAAACTAGCGGGCAATAGGGAGATTCTTTAAATGAAAAAACAAATTGTCGCATTTGCATCCACACTCGCAGTCGCTTCTTTATCGGTTTTTATTTATTCCTGTGGTGAAGGTCGAGGCTCAGGTAACGTCATTGCCAATGCAGCAAAACTCTTGAGCTCTGATTACACGACTATTAGTACGCAAAGTGTCACAGCGTGCACTGCCACATCGGCAGAATGTACGCCTTCAGGTTTTGGCGGTCGAGTGTTTGCCGGAAGCACGATGCTCCATTCCTCCGGCTCAGACACAGGTGGTTACGCAATGACATTTTTAGCGGCGACCGAGGAAATTATTAACCGACCTGACGTTGGAAAAACTGGAAGCCTTTTGTTTGATCTTACGGCCCCTGCTGTTTTCTCAGGAAAAATTTCGATTCCCGGTGAAGCCGAAATGCCGACGAGTCCAGTCATCAAAAGAGTCGAATTTGCTTTCGATTTTATCGACACGACTTTTACTTTAGAAAATACCGCCAACTCAGCATCGAATGGTGATTGGATTGTAAGAACGATTTTTGTCAAAGACGACACCATTGACGGACTTGCCGTTGTAGGTGGAGATTTACTCATCAAGCCTGCTGCCAGTGGAACTTTTGAATGGTGCAACAGTGATGGATGTTCTTCCACCACCAAACCCACTTCCCATTTTAAAACCTCCAGCATTGTGGATGCTCTTGCCATTACGGCTCGCGACGGTAATCCAAATTACGGATACTATTCAGTAGACTTCCCTACTCCATTGGCAGTGACTTTTGCTGAAATTTCGGACATCACACGTTTGTGGACTCTTGATTTTGATGTCACCAATGCCATTCAGTGGGAAGCAAATCCTTCAACTTTTGATTCCAAGCAAGATATTCTAGACAATTTTTCCATTCCCTATGCATGTAATTTTGATGGTTGCCCCGATGCAGAAGGAATTTCGGCAACATTAACTATTGGTGAAGCAGCTTCCGTTCCCGCTACGGAGTAAAGTGAAACTTACTATTGCCGCATTTTACTGATACTTTTTGCGCCATCTTGAAAGATCCTGTGCCAAGAAGCTGAAATTTTTTCGAGTGTCAAATTCTAGCCTCAGTCAAGATTTGACGGGGCTAGAAATTCTTTTGAAATGCTAGCAAACTATTGGGATGAGAAAAAATTTAAGTACTCAAAGATTCCTAATTACTAGTTTCGTAGTTTCTTTTTTCTTTGCGATGCCGACGCAAGCAGATCATCAAAGTTTTAAAACATCGCCGATCGATTCGGAAGCATTTTTAGGCAGCATTAGTTTTAGCACCGCTGAAATCGCAATGCACAAAACTCAAATCACCAAATTGATCAATGAAGCTGCGAGCTGTACCAGGGATGCCCACACTTTACATCTAGACTTTTTTGCAAAATGGGGAATCTCTCCTTTTTTTGGCGACAATTCTAACTATGCAAGAATGACGGCCAAACAAAAAGTAGAGTATGTAGAGTCTTTAAATTTACCGGCTTCACTCACCGAACAATTACAGCCCATGAGTTGCATTGGGTTAGTTTATAAATGTTTAAAAGTAGGATTCGAAAAAACTGGCCAAAGTGCTGTTTGGGCAAGACTCTTTGCCTACACCCAAAAAAATGCGGGTGACGGTTCGGCCTTGCAATTTGCTTTGCAAAAATTGGGTTGGAAAGTTTACTTTTGGAATCCCGACCCTACAAAAAACAAGTTATGGGATGATTTAGAATACAAAGAAGATCCCCAAAACGACGATCGCTTTTGGGGCTACCACAGTTATCGTTTTCAAACCGTCAACAGCACCAAGCGAAACTACCTCTACAACACGGTCGACGACGCGCGTGCCCTTGTAGGATTTAAAAGAAGCGTCCCTACTCTGTTACAAAACAGCCCCTTCTATATTGGAAATGCGCACTCGGGTTACCATATCTTTATTGGACTCAAAGACCGCATCGTTGAAGGGCATTCGACGATAGACATCACCAACCCTAGAATGCTTGAGGACAATGTTTTTGATCCTTTGAATGAAGATTCCCCCGGTCCCAGTGGCAGCTACCGCTCAGGATTGATGGCGCTCCCCCCATCCCCCTAGTCTCTTTTTTAATACAATCTTCATAAACACAAAGGCTAAAGAATCCCCTCACTTGGAATCTTCAATGGAAGAATGTCAAAATGGCAGTGGTGGAAATGCGACAATATCTTTAGCATGCGCAAAGGCCAATCCACCCTGTTAATGTTGGCCATCCTAGGCTTTAGCATTGGTATTTTTGCATGGGTTTCGATTCGTTCAATTCAAAATCGTCATAAAGAAATCAGCAGTGTGCTGCGAAAAGTGAGTGTCAAAAATCAAGAATTGGCGCTTCAAAATATGCTGAGCAGTCCGGAATATCTCAACAAAGCATTTTGGCTAAACAATCAGTACCATGTCTCCCATTGGATAATGCCAGAACTGATTGAAATCGAGAAAAAATTAAAATCAGAGAACCGAAAGCCGGCACATGTCTTCGGGCAGACGAATTTGGAAATAAAAACCATTCGTTTTCCAGAGGCCGAAGTTGATGAACTCGGAGCCGCAGGCATGATGTTTGGTGCAGGCACCAGGCACAACAAAAACACCTTAGAGCCTTGCTCGTTAAAAGAAGCAGAAATCCATCCCCAGTTATGCTCGCTCGAGAGTGTGGTTGAAATTTACAAACAGTTCAAAGACCGCATTCTGCTAAGAGTGAAATTTGAGTTAAAAGATAGCTCTGCTTCTTTTATTTGGAACAAAGACAAAGAGGAAAACATTATCGAGGTCACCCTTCCGCTTCATCTTTTTGGAATTCAATTTGAAAGTGAAAACATGTTCTGTAAACCCGGATTTCAATTGTTTGCATTGGGCGAGGCCCCAGGGGAATTTTTGTGCAAAATCATAAAATAAAATTCTCTTCCTGCAAGGGCATGACTCTTGCTGAAGTCTCTGTCGCTTTGGCATTAGCAGGAATTTTAGTTCTTTTGGTTGCTCAAACATACAAAACTGATTTGCACTATCATGGAAAACTTAAAAACTCTGAAGTGCTAGAAAAAATTCAAGTCCAATTGGAAATGGTGAATTTGGATCACGAGTACATAAGCAAAATTGAAGATTCTCAGGTCACACTATGTTTGCTCGATCCGTGTAGCGCTGCTTGCAAAGGGAATTCAGCGTGGAAACCGCTTGCATTAAAAGACTTAGCTCCTGTCGTCTATTATCGACCTCATAAAAATGCCGAACAAGTATACGATGGAGCCTACTACACAAAATATTTCTCGCTCTGCCAAGCCCTGCCAAAAGAAGCACATGACGATGCAGAATCAAAACCTCGTTATCCACCAGAGTGTTATTTAAACATCAAAGCGCTAGGCCGATTTCGTGCACCCTCAAGCTTTGAACTTCGGATAACAACCACGGATGTGCGCACCAATCTCAAACGAGTTCTCATCCGAAAAACGCCGCTGCAAACCGGGAGCCGTGCCAATCTCTGCTCTACAAACAAGGTTCTCTATTGCAATGCCACAGATTCTTTTATTTTAAGTTACAATTTTAAATCAGAACAATTTGTGTGCGCAAATCCCGAAAGTGAGCTGAATTATGAAAATTGATTCAGCGAAAATAAACTCAGGGCAAAGTTTGGTTGAGCTATTGGTCGCGTTCGGAGTGTTTTCGTTTATCGTGGTCAGCGCGGTCATTGCTTACACCAAATTCGATCGCCAAAATGTTGAACTCAAGAAAAAACTGGCGATTGCAGCCTTTGAGCATAATGAAAGACAACTGATAGGCAATCCGGAATATTTTATGGAAACTTTTGGAAACAACTACAATGGAACATTGCTGTCATGCGTGCAATTTGAAAAAAACTGCCCTTCGATATTACGACGTGAATGGGAAAAACTCTATTCGATTAATGATCAAACCCAAGTAGAATCCCCTTTTCAGTTTAGCTCGGGTCCGACTGGGACTTTGATCATTAAAATGAGCAACGGCTCAAGGATGATTCTTTCGCGCTATCAATTGGCACTCGTGAAATTAAAAATGCGTCCCGTCAGTTGCCCGCGATATCGAGTCGTCGCCGGCATTGACACTTTCACCGGAATGGCTCGATGTGCGGCCCCTGACCGAAGCTTAACCTTCAGCGGACAATCTGAATTTCGAAGTGAAACGAATGATTAAAATTTCGACGTTCAATAAAATCTCAGTCTCTGCTTTTATTTTCTCGTCCGATCTACTTTGCCTCTTGAGGACAAAAACCTGGGCGTGGCCCTATAGATGGGAACATTCGACACACTTGAGGTCTGAGCTCGTAAATTTTGCACAAACGATTTTGATCTAAGTAAATACAATCATCATTTGACTTTTGCATCAGCATAAACAAGCCCGAACCCGCGCGGTAAGATTTTAAGATTCCTTCTTTTGACAATCGCTTATAAACTTTTTTATCGCTTTCCACATGAGGGTCGGGATCTGCCAAACCCATGAGAACTAAATCTTCGCGAGTGATTTCGACTGGCATCGTGCAACAATTTCCATTGCAACCTTCGCACATACCTTGTTTATATAATTTCCAAGTTGAAGGGCGGTCCTTGTCCGGATAATAACTCATGGTCATTAATGGGTCGCCGTGGCCACACTTAAGTGTTCAAGCTCATCGTGATAACCTTTGCGCTCTAGTTTAGAAACTAAACTGTAAAAACAGGGGATCACAACAAGCGTCAGCACTGTTGATGCCGCAACTCCGCCAATTACGGTAATAGACATGGGAAGCGTGGTTTCGGCACCGTCACCACGATTGATTGCTCCAGGAATTGCGCCACAAATTGTAGAAACACTGGTCATCACGATGGGCCGAAGACGCACGGGGCAAGCTTCAATCAAGGCTTCATTAATTGATTTTTTAGGATTTCGTTCCCGCACTTGATTGGTAAACTCAACTAACAAAATGGAATTCTTTTTAACGATGCCCATAAGGAGCAAAAGTCCAATAAAGGAGTACATATTCAATGATTGGGATGTTAAATACAAACCTATAAAAGCTCCTGAAATTGAAAATGGGAGCGCCATCAAAACAGTCACTGGGTGAATAAAGCTGTTAAACTGAGTTGCCAGCACCATGTAGGCAACAGCGACTCCCAAAATCAAAGCCACCATCAAACTTTGAAAGGATTTTTTCATCCCCTCTGAACTTCCACTTGCCTGCATTTGGTAGCCTGCGGGCAGAGTTTCTTTGACAATTTTTTCAACTTCTTCGAGCGCAGCTTGTTGTGATGCGCCAGCTTTCAAATTGGCAAACACGCTAATCGCGCGGCTTCGTCCTTTGCGAGTGACAACTTGCGGAGTAAGTCGCTCATCGATTTTTACCACATCAGACAATTTTACAGATTCTCCATACACGTTTCTCACATAGAGATTTTTAATTTGTTCCCCTTGGGTTCTTTCATCAGCTTCAAGTCGAACACGGATATCATTTCGCTGAGACCCTTTGGTGTAGCGACCTGCCAAGACCCCTCCGACTAAGGTGTTCACTGTTTGCCCAATCGTGGCCGTATTGACCGCACGAGAAGCTGCCTTTTCCCGATCAGGAATAACTTGGATCTCAGATTTTCCAAGTTTAAAATCTGTGTCCACGTCTACCATAAGCTGAGTGGCGTTCATTTTTTCTATAATCGTTTTCGAAAATTCCTGAAGTTTGCCCCAATCAGGCCCCGTAATGGCAAACTCTACTGGGAATCCCCTACCGGAAGAAAATCCACGCATCGAAAGATCCATCAAAGTTGCGCGCATGCCTTTAATGTCTGTTTTAATTTTTTCTCTGAGAGCATCCATGACGGCCGTTTGGGTAATGGGCTTTTTCGTTTTTGGATCGAGCGGTCGTTTATCTTTAGGTAGCATCGTCACGAATGCTATCGCAGTATTCACATCACCCATACCAATATTCATATAGGTCCGATCAAACATGGGATCTGCAAAAAGAACTTTTTCAAGTTCTTTCATTTTACCATCTGTATACGCCAAAGATGAACCTGGTGGAGTTTGCACTCGAATAAGAAAGCGACTTTGATCTTGAGCTGGAACAAATTCCTTTTTCAAAAGTTTATTTAAAAAAAGAGTTGCCACAAAAAAAGCAAATGATGCGAAGATAACGGTCCAGCGAAATCTTAAAATTTTCATAAGGAAAGATCTGTAAAGGGCCTCGGATCCCTTGAGCATTTTTTCGATGCGTTTGCCAATCCACGTTGTTCGTTCGCCGGTATCTAAAAAATCAGCACATCGCATGGGAGTGATAGTGAGCGCTTCGACAAGGGACAAAAGCACCGTCACCGACAAGGCAATTCCAAATTGAAAAAAGAATTTTCCGATGGGTCCTTCCATAAAAACAACGGGAATAAAAATCGCGACAATAGCGATTGTAGTGATTAAAGCCGCTGACGAAATCTCGCGTGCGCCATCAAAAGCTGCCTGCAGTCTGGACTTTCCCATCTCCTTGTGCCGCACAATATTTTCCAGCATCATAATGGCATCATCCACTACAATTCCTATCGATAGTGTGAGGGCAAGCAAAGTGAAGGTGTTGAGGGTGAAACCCATAAAATAAATGACTGTAAAAGCGCCAACAATTGATGTGGGAATGGCGAGTAAAATATTAAAGGTTGAGCTTAAGCTGCCAAGGAAAAACCAACACACAATACCAGTCAGAAGTGCTGCAAAGACCAAGTCTTTTTTCATGATTCCAATGGAGGTTTCAATAAACTGGGTGCTGTCAAAAGACACCACAAGTTTTACACCATCAGGTAAAAATTTTTCAATTTCTGTCATTCGGGTGCGGACCGCTTTTGCGACATCAACGGCGTTTGATCCACGCTGTTTTCGAATTCCCATTCCCACTGCAGTTTCGCCGTTGAAACGAGAGATTTGGCGAATATCAGACAGGCCTTCTTCCACTCTTGCCACCTGCCCCAGCCTAATCGGCATAGTGTTAGGGCGACCCCCTCTTTGATTAATTAAAAGTTTAGCGAACTCTTCTTCACTTCGGGCCTCCCCCATCGTGCGCACATCGGATTCTTTTTCGGGGGTTTCAATATAACCTCCCGGAAGTTCGGCATGTTGAGCCGAAATGGTGTTGATCACATCACTCGCCGTGAGGTCATACTGTGCAAGTTTTTTTGAATTTAACCAAACGCGCAAACTGGGATCAATGTAACCACCAAGCATGATGTCGCCCACACCTTGTACGGTGGAAAAGCGATCTTTTAAGACATCGCGAACATAAGACATCAAATCTTTTCGAGCCATTGATGCGCTTTGTACTGCCACCCAAATAATGGGTTGGTCTTCTGGATTCATTTTGGAAATTCGTGGAGAGTCTAAATTCTTGGGAAGCTCCGATGCGCTTTGCGCAATTTTATTTTGTACTTCTTGCATGGCAAGATCGATGTCTTTGTCGAGTTCAAATTCTACAGTGATATTGGCCGAGCCGTTACGGCAGGAAGAGCTAATCGAGGTCACGCCCTCGACTGACATCAAGGCATTTTCAATGGGGTCAACAGCTTCGGTTTCAATCACCTCTGGCGCAGCGCCCTCAAGAGACAATCCAATATTCACAACCGGAAAATCAACATCTGGCATTTGGCTTACACCAAGTTTAGTAAAACTAATTCCTCCAAACAAAATCAGTCCAAAAAATAACATCCATGCAAAAACCGGTCGCTTGATTGAAAAATCAGATAGTGCCATAGGCTACAGAGGATAGCATAAGAAAAATGCGAAGGAATCCTGCGCTGCACGAGAGTTATGAACGCATTTTGTAAACATCGGGCGCTCGATTTAGATGCAATCAGCCTAGTTTGAGTGAATCTAAGGTGTCGAACCTTTGATCAGCAGCAGCGCATTTTGTGAATATTTTCTCTTGGTAGACTGTTTGGAAAATGCGATTATATTTCGTCTTCAAATCACCAAAAGAAAGAGGAAAAAATATGAACAAATTATTAGTATTAGCATTTTCTGCATTCTGTTTTTCATCAATGTCCCACGCCGATAGCTTGGCTGTAGAAAGCAGTCCGGCTAACGAAAAAGTCTCGGTTAAAGCGAAAATCGCAAAGCTTATTAATCGCGAAGTTGCCAAACCCGGAACCCCCCTAAATTTGGCTATCGAAGCGATCAAAAAAGATAATGATATTCCAGTGACTGGTTCCCTAGGCAATGTGACTCAGAAGGATATTTTTCTTTTGAGCAATGGCCGAGCTGGCGGAGGTGTATATGGACAGCGTTACCTAGTAGGTCTTCCAGTTTCTTGGCAAGGTACTGGTATGATCGAAGAATATGTCGGTTACCTTGATGTGGGTGCATCTCTGTATCTTGAAGAACGCGATACAATTCGAGTTGAAAAATTTGTTGAGATTACAGATAAAAAATAGAGTTCTTTATTTGGAAGCCTCACTTGAAGTGAGGCTTCCAAACTTTTCGTCGCTCAGGATTTGAACCTGATCGCAAAATTTACAGTTTCAGCAAACGATTTATTTCGGCATCCGGACGCATTTGACCTGAACGAAACTTCATCACCTTATTGCGCGCATCATTAGGATAAAAACAGAGATGTACTAATGTGCCAAAAATCTCTGATACTTCTAATTGGGTGATCACAAAACCTGCTTTAAGTTTGGGGATAATCACCGCATTGTTTGTTGTATTATGACGACTGACCAATCTTTGAAAGCCTAAATCCATCGCTTCCTTCATGATTCGTTCAAGCAGAGCTGTATAAAGTCCTTTGCGACGATGCTCTGGGAAAACCGCAGAATTGCACATGTAAAAAGTTTCAACATCTTGTTGGTAACCCCAAGACCATCCAACAAAGTGATTTTCAAAATACAAACCTAAGCGAATGCGCACGATATCTTTAAAATTTTTCCGCAAGAGATCTACTTTTTCAAGTTCGTCAGGAGAACACGCGTCGCTGGGCTGAAACATCAAATCTTCTGCAAAAAGTTTCTGACGATATTCATTAAACAGCGGGCCAAATTCTGGACCGCTCATAAGACGGATTTCGTAGCCCTCTTTAAGATTTGATTGAAACTCTTGAGGTGAATTCATATTTGTTACTCCGAACTCACAAGTTCACAACTTGAGTTCACGATGTAGGTTCTTGTAGAGTCTTCATCAACCCTTGAAAATCGTGAGAATTCCCCACCGGGATAGAAGTTCACCGCCAAATGTGCTCCACTAAATCTCAATCGCTGAGGTCTGCGAAAATGAAGTTTGTCGCAGCTGAGTGTCACATTGTATTCATCGCCAAGTCCACCAGGGGGTGAAAAAATCACTTCTTCTATTTTGTGTTCTTCTTCATCCCAAGTTATTTTATCAAAAGTTAAGGCACGTACGAAAGCACTTTTACTCGTCACCCAGTTTAAAAAGCTAAGCTTTTGATCAAAGATTTGTCGCGCATTGATGACGCTTTTTAACATTCCGTTTTGACTCAATCGAAACTCCTTCACCGACAGTGGTCCCATAGTTTCATCACTGTGGGTCAGGAAATCTTTAGCCACAACAGATGAAGGGACCAAGCTACCTGGATGAAAACTCACATCCACTTCTTGCTCGTATTTTAAATGCAGATTTCCTGAATTTAACTCAAATCTATCTGCAATGATTCGCTCAAAATAATTTACAGTGCCCTCTTGGAATGAAAGAAAAGTTGCGCGCACTTTGAGCTCTGTACCGTGCGAAAAATCCAAGCCACCACTACACCTCACGCTTCGCGGGATGCGACTTTGCGCTTCAAAATTGAGGTCACAGATTTTACCAACTATCTTATTCTCCAAATTACTAAGATTGACATTGCTTATTAATTCGACATTTCGACTATCCTTATCAAGCTCCATCACGGCATCTGCTCGTCCATTATCCGCAGCGGGCAACACCAAATTCCACAAATGAAAGCGAGGCTTATCCTTCAATGAAAGTTTTACCTTCATCAACTCGCTAGAAGATCCAGCATCCAAAATTTTCCCAATCCACATCTCGCCCATGGGAGTATTCATGGGGAATTCAAACTCATGATTTAAAACTTTGAATTCTTCATATAGGGCCTCGGAAGATAGGCTTCCCCAGTCACTCTCATTTGAAAGCAAGAGCCCCACCACTTTGCGAGCGCCAATGGAATTTCGGATTTTAAAGTCACTCGCAACTTTGTACACTAACTCATGCAGATAAAGCGCAAACTGATTGTCCGTATCCATTTGTTCAACCAAACGTCGGTTGTAATACACCACACTTCCCTGCCGCACGGCCACTTGCATCAGCAAACAATCGGGCTTCAGTACCACAGCCTCGTACGAATCATTAATTTCAACCACTCCATCGGCAGCTCGCCAACTTTTGAGCGGAATCATTTGGTGATTTTTCGAAAGTTCATCAGCGAGGCCCGATTTCAGTGCTAAACGCGCATTGATTTTTTCAAATCGTTCCATCAAGTCGCCTTCAAGTTTTATTGGTGCACGAGACTTTGCAGGCAAACCCACAGGGAGCGTATATTCGTAAAGATCGAGGAGTTGCACGGAATATTTAAAACGACGATCGTCTAGGGGATTCCGTGAATCCCTACCCGCAATGTAGTCTTGAAAACTTGTCGCAAACAAAGCTCTAGTTGTGGTGTCTCCGAAACAAACTACGGCATCGCCGCCATTTCCTTTTTCATCGCCTTGTGGCGTAAAATTTGTAATTTCTCCTGAAGAGTCAAAAAGAGATTTTGGATTTTCGAGTGAATTTTTTTCCGATTTTACAGCGCTTTTCCCGCACGAAATGACAATTGTGCTTAACAGAATGCTGAAAGAAATAAATTTAAATTGTTTCATTTTTTGGTCTCCGCAATGTGATTTATTTTTGTCAAAGGATAAAGCTGAATCCCCAGCTGATAAACTTCTGTGGCATCATCGCTTTCTAAAAGCGCGCTCATTTCCTGTCGAAATTTTCGGATAAGTTTTTTCGCATCATCTAATCGCGAAGTATCGATAGCCATGGTGATGGACGAAAAGTCACGCATCGACACTTCGATTTCTTGAAGTTTTGTTTGCGCAATAGAGAGTTCTTCGCGATGGGCCTTTTGCAAAGCACGTGAGAGTACATCTTCGCTGCTTTTGAGTTTCAGCGGAGTCCGTGACCATTTATTTTTTAGAAACGTCACAAGGCTTGCAGCTTTTAATCGCGTTAGCGCTGCAGAGACTTGCGGAATGCTGATTCCAAGTTTTTTGCCAATTTCAGAAATCGACGATTGATACTTTTGAATTTTTAGCAAACTCAAAATGGCAAAATGTTCCCATTCAGCGAGAATTTGATAGTGCATTTCGCTAAGCTCTAAAGTGGAAGAATGATTTGCTGCTTCTTGTGAATTTAAGTTCGAGGAAGTGGGAGGTCTAAGTGAAAAAGATTCAAGAAAGACACTTTCTTCTTTGGGTGATAATTTTAGATTGTTAAGTACTGCGTTGACTTTTGTTCGAGGAATTTGGCGCTTTCCATTTAGCACGCGGCTTAACGTGCTGGGCGAAAGACAAAGATCTTTTGCAAAACTTCTTAGGGAATACTTTGCCGACTCCCGACTCCTTTTTGCAAATTCTCTTTCGAGCAAACTTTGAGACATTTGTGGAGCTATAGGAATGATCTAAAGAAATGGCAACAATAATTGCAACAACGTGTTGCGAAACTGCAACAGTAAGAAGCCCTTCAGCAAAAATGAAGTTTGCTGAAGGGCTTAGAATGTCGATATATAATATATGAGTTTTTGAGATTTACTTTTTCTTAGAATTTTGATGAACCGTTGAATCGCTTTCTTTCATCTTGGATGCGACAAATCCTTCGGGAACATATCCCCAGTCCTTTTCCGCCTGTGATCTGATTTGGTCTTCTTTCAGCAAGGTTTCTCGAGCTTTTTGAAAAACTTTGATAACTTCTTCTGTAGTTGCGCTATCGACCATTGGCTTTTTTCGAACCTCGAGAATCGCTTCTTCTAAAGCGCTGCCGCAATATTTTGCATCCTCCAAAGTTGATTTAATTTGAAGGCGACCGATTCGAACACCACGGAAAATTTCACAAGTGTTAAGTTTAATTTCCGCAAGTTCGTCATGTGCTTTTAAAAGCCTCTCCCTGTCTTGTTTATCTAGCCCTTTTGCCGTCCGAGCTTCAACTCGGTCCTTGGCCATGCTATTGATCGCTGCCTTTAACGAATCCGTGGTATCCGCTAAAGCAGGTGCTCCGATGATTAAACAGGTCGAAAAAATGATCGTTTGGAATTGGTTCATTATAAATCCCCCAACCCCATTCAACGCTTCAGCAATGATAATTTACAATGAAGGTGCTAGGCATGTTTTACAATGAAATCAATTATTTATATTATCTAATACTGTGTAGATTTTTTTACAAGTGTCGTGACAACTTTTATGCGGCAGTAATGAATCACGAAGGATTACTGTCTTACATACTCACTTCCCGGCTCACAGTATAAGTCTGCGATTTCCCCCTTTGACTTAAAATGAAAAGTCCTTTAGCTTCGCCCACCTACCCCAAGGCATGAGCCTAGGAGCGTAGAGGAGGAATTTTTAAAAAGTCACAATGCAACAACAAACAAAAGCAACAACAACAACTAAACCCAAAAAACAATTATTCACGAAAATCTTTCGCGAGGAAGATGACGAAGCCCCTAAGTACACCGAAGGCGGATTAAGTTTTGAACAGATGTTCGAAAATTCCACCTCGGCGTCTAACGCCGCCGAAGGCGAAGTCGTTCTAGGCAAAGTCGTCTCTATCGGACAAGATTCAGTTTTGGTGGATGTCGGATACAAATCCGAAGGTGAAGTTCCTCTTCACGAATTTAAAACCCCTACCGGTGAACACGATGTTCAAGTTCACGATGAAATTTTTGTTCTCATCGAGCGCGGTGAAACAAAAAATGGTTTGATTCCTCTTTCAAAAGAAAAAGCAGATGTGCTTCGCGCTTGGGATGAAATCTCCGAAGCTTGCGAGCGCAATGAAATTCTTGAAGGTGCCGTTGTCGGCGTCGTCAAGGGTGGTCTCGCTGTAGACATTGGCGTCAAAGCCTTTTTGCCAGGTTCACAAATTGATGTGCGCCCTGTAAAAAATCTTGACCAATTTGTTGGCAAAACTTTCAAATTTAAAGTGATCAAGTTCAACAAAAAACGTGGCAACATTGTACTTTCTCGCCGCGCAGTTTTGGAACTTGAACGCGACAACATGAAAAATTCCACTTTAAAGCAACTCAAAGTTGGCGCAATTGTTCGTGGCAATATTAAAAACATCACCGACTACGGCGCATTCGTAGACTTGGGTGGAGTTGATGGCTTGCTTCATATCACTGATATGAGCTGGGGCCGCATCAAGCACCCCTCTGAAGTCGTCACTGTCGGACAAGAAGTTAACGTTCGCGTGTTGAAATATGACAACGAAAAAGAACGCGTTTCACTTGGTTTGAAACAAACCTTGCCTGATCCTTGGATGGAAGTTCCAACCAAATACGTCAACAGCCAACGCATCAAAGGTAAAGTTGTTAGCGTTACCGATTACGGCGCATTTGTGGAAGTGGAACCCGGTGTTGAAGGACTCATTCACGTCAGTGAAATGAGCTGGACTCAAAAAGTCAAAGATCCTCGTAAGCTTCTGAACGTTGACCAAGAAATCGATACCATTATTTTGGACATCGATCTTGATGGTCGTCGTATGTCGCTTGGCCTGAAACAAATCGAACCCAATCCCTGGGATACTTTGGAATACAAATATCCTCGTGGAACTCGCGTGAAAGGTTCGATCAAGAACATCACCGACTTCGGTCTCTTTGTTGAAATCGAAGAAGGCATTGATGGTCTCGTTCACGTTTCCGATATTTCTTGGGACAAAAACGTCACTCATCCCTCGCAGCTTTATCAAAAAGCGCAAGAAGTTGAAGCTGTCGTTATGTCCATCGATCGAGAAAACGAACGTATCTCTCTTTCGATTAAACTTCTCTCAGGAGACCCTTGGGCAGAAGCAGCACTCAAATACAAAGTGGGCACACAAGTTGAAGGAACCGTAACCAAACTTGCAAATTTTGGCGCATTCATTGAAATCGAAAAAGGTTTTGAAGGGATGATTCACGTGTCTGAACTTTCAGACGAGCGTATTTCTCACCCTGAGCAAATCGTAAAAGTTGGCGACAAGATTAAAGTCGAAATCACCAACATCGATGACAAAGATCGCAAAGTCAGTTTGTCTGTTAAAGCTATGAAGAAGCGTGAAGAGCGCGAAAATATGGCGGCATACAAAGCTTCGCAAGATTCCTCGAAACCCAACTTGGGCAACCTTTTGAACGCAGACCTTGCTGCGAAATTGGGCCAATTGGGAACTAAAAAAGACGAAGAGTAAAATAATCTTAGTCTTTTGAGATTTTTATCTCTATTTGCCCCCTGTTTCACGAAAGTGAAACAGGGGGTTTTTTATTTTCTAGGTTTTGTGGCAGAAATTTTAAAATCAATTAGCCTATGGCATATGACAAAAAACCGTCTTGAAGCCTTCAGCGATGGCGTTATAGCCATCATCATTACCATCATGGTTTTAGAACTTAAAGTTCCGCACGGCGCAAGCTTTTCAGATTTAACTCCGCTCGCTGCAAAGTTTGTCAGTTATGTCTTGAGCTTTTTGTATGTCGGTATCTATTGGAATAACCACCATCATCTTTTACACACAGTAAAAACCGTGAACGGTGGAATTTTATGGGCCAATATGTTTTTACTTTTTTGCTTGTCGCTCATTCCTTTTAGCACGGGCTGGATGGGCGAAAATCATTTTGCCGCCCTCCCCATGGCACTCTATGGAGTGACCTTGTTTTTATGCGGCCTCGCTTACTCTATTTTAACTCAAGTGATCATCGGCGCGCATGGCGGAAAAAAATCCGTATTATCGAAAGCCATTGGGAATGATTTTAAAGGAAAAATTTCGGTTGTCGTTTATGCGATTGCAATTTTGCTTTCATTTCAAAATGAATGGATAGCTTTTGCGCTTTATTGCTCAGTTGCTTTAATGTGGCTCATTCCTGATTCTCGAATCGAAAGGACTCTCTCAAATGAATAAAATTGCTTTTGTTACCGGCGCTAATCGAGGTTTAGGTTTTGAATTCGTCAAACAACTTTTGCATCAAAACTATCGGGTGATTGCCACTGCACGAAATATCGCAGAATCGCATGAGCTCATGGCTTTACTCAAAACCAATCCCAATCTTTGCGAATTCCATCCCTTGGATGTGACCAACAATGAAAGTCTTGATCATTTAAAAATATTTTCGAAAAAACTTCCCAAAATCGATTTGCTCATAAACAATGCAGGGACCTTTGGAAGCCCGGGAAAAACTTTAGATTCTCAACTTCAAGACTATGAGAATGTTTTCAAAGTCAACGTGCTAGGACCATTAGAGCTCTGCCGCGCTTGTTGGCCTTTGCTTGAAAAAAGTGAGTCCCCCGTTTCTGCCATGGTGACAAGCCTTATGGGCTCCATTTGCGAAAATAGTTCCGGTAGCTACGGTCCTTATCGTGTATCAAAAGCCGCCCTGAATATGTTTTCAAAAAACTTGTCGATTGATTATCCAAAAATTTGCTCAGTCGTTTTACATCCAGGATGGGTGCAAACCCGCATGGGCGGCAAAGAGGCTCCACTCACCCCTCACCAATCTGTAGAAGGAATGTTAAAAGTTTTGACCGGACTTCAGCCCTCCGATAGCGGAAAGTTTTTTGACTATTCTGGAAAAATTTTAGCTTGGTAGAAAAGCTTCTTAAGTCATCCGTTTGGCAGGTCTTCTAAACTCTATGGGGATTTTTCAATCGTGTATATGTGTTATGTGGAAAAACACATATCAGGTGTTTTTAAAGTTTAAAACAATCACTAGTCACGTATCCCGACTGAATGAATGAGGCTCGCGCGCAGGCGTCTTGTCTATAGTTTTGAATCTTAAAGCAATCTGAAGTGACATATCGATTTTTATCAAAACTTGCCAAAGCACAAAATTTTCCGTAGCTGAGTTTAAAACAGTCGGACGTAATGTAACCCATCTCTTCAAAACTTCTCACTGCACAGGATTCTTGGGCATCATTTTGGATCTTTAAACAGTCGCTATGCACATAGCCCATTTTCTTAATCGAAGCTTCAGCGCAGGTGTTGCCGTCTTCAACTTCACATTTATAACGAACCCCATCTTTTTCGATTGTGATGCTCTCACTGGCTTGCACAAAAGTATTTAAGCTTACAAAAAGGGTTAATGTTGCAATGGTTTTGTTCATTTTCGTCTCTCCTTGTTGAATCTAAAGTCCGGGGGATAATGCCTAAATACCGAACAATATGTAACTGACAACTTCTGACCTCATGGGTTAAAACTCCTTAATTGAAACTCTTCTACTTTGTTAGACATGGCCAAACGGACGCAAATCTTGCAGGCCTCATGTGCGGAAGAAAATGGGATATTGGATGAAATGCTACTGGATTCGAGCAAGTGCAAGATGCATCGGAGAAACCAATAGGAGGTGAATCTCGGCAAGTTTTTAGAGATCGAATTGAGAAGGCATTTGAACAAACCCTAAATTTCGATTCCCCAGTACGTATCGTTTCTCATGGCGCAGTTTGGTTGACACTGCAAGATATTGTTAAAATTGCACCTGTTAAAGTTGAAAATGGTGTGCCGTTCAGGATTTTTTGTGACGAAAACAAAAATTGGAAAGCTAATAAACTCTAATCTTTTTAGATGACTTGCATCACCGATAGAGGTCGCCAATGCCTCGAGAACGCCAGTATTGAAATTCCGTAGCGCTTAAACCAGCACCTGAAACTTTTTGCACGGAAGCATCGTTGTTTTTAATAACAGTTGAATTTTTCTTAATCGAAGCCCATTCTTTGCGAAGCTCAACACATTTTTCAATCCAGTCCTTTTCTTTTTTATAATCCTTTTGAGATTTTAAGAGAAATTTTACTCGTGTCACTCTGTTGTTCACCCAGCGATTGGCATCAGAGCAATTTTGGTTAAACGCGTTATCAACATTTTCAATGGTGTTTCTTTCAATGAGAACTTTTTTACTTCCGATGTCTAAATAAATTGCAGTGGGTCCCTCGATTTCAAAATCTTTGGGGTAAAAAGGATTGAGCCTTCCATTTTCGACAACGTTTTGGGTAATTTCGAATCTCGAATTGTCTTTGGACCATTTATCCGAAACTTTTCCGAAGTTAATGGAATTGACATAGATACCGCCGTAATCGCTGAGTCCACCAATCACGAAGTTTCGGATGGCATTGTTGGAAATGTAGACTTGGCACTGCCCACGACTCGCCGACCAACGGTCACCACATTCTCCGGCGCCAAACTGAATTCCCCCTCGGTACGTATCACGAATATCATTATTTATGATGTGAGAATAAATGGTGCTTTTCACACGAATCGCGTCGCCTACTCCTCTGACACCGATATCTCGCATGACATTGTTTGAAAGAAGAAGACCTGACGAATTCAATCCCGAAATTTCCAATGCGCTATATCCCGTATCGCGAATCAAATTAGAATCAATTTTAAGGTTGGAGCAGCGGGAAAGAGAAATTCCAATCGAATCGAGAGCCACAAATTCATTGCGATAGAGCGTTGCATTGTTAGAATTCGAAATTTCAATAGCGGATGGCAAATTAGCTTTTTCAAAATGCCTCAAGCTTTGATTCCATACAATGTGGCCCGTTGAAACAGCTCCTCGCGCCATGACGAAAAACTTTTCTTGATGAAAGAATGGCGCGCCTTCAAAACGAATCCCTTCTAAATGTAATTTCTCAACTCCGTTAATCGACAAGAGAGTTTGCAGTTCAATGGCACGAGGGGCGTCGTTGATAAAGTTTACCCCAACAGTGTTGAGTTCTTGCAGACTCATTCCACTGGGTTTTTTAAGAAAAAGTTTTCGAGTTTTTGCATCAAAAGCCCACTCACCGTCGTTGCTGATAAATTCCACATGATTTTCTAAGAAAAAAGGATGATTGTGTTTAATGGGACGCCATGACATTTTTCGAATATCACTCGATCCCGCTTTATCATCACGACAGAGCTTTAAATCTTCTCTCGAAAGCTTATTTTGTGCCGAAGCTTGCATGCATCGTAATGCTATTCTCGAAATTTGGTCATTCCCAATTTTAGCAACAGTCAGTGATCCATTTTTCTTAACATTTTCAATTTCGAAAATATAAATGCTACCCGTACCAGGAATCCAAATTTGCGGATCGCCTTCGTCTTCCGCCTTTCGATTAGCAAAGGCGTTCTCAAGAAGCTCAGTGGATCGATGTTGATTCAAAATAAAGGCCTCTTGTTTAGGATCGGCCTCCTTCATGGTACCAACAGGCGAGTTCGTATCCGATTTAGGATATCTCGAACGCAGGAGCAGTTTTCCTGAAAGCGATAGACCCGTTACGCGAATTCCAGGGGGAACTTGAGTTTGCACGATATCTCTTTCATAGGGAACCCAATTTTTTAACTGACCTTCTGGCTTGAGAGTCGCCATTCCATGACTTTGTGCCTTCACCAACAGTCCACACTCGAAAGAATGTGCGGGCGTGAGTTTGAGTCTCTTTTGAAGAAAATGATTTCCATCACCCAGAATAACTTCAACGCGCTTAATGGTGGCATCCGTTTTTACATTTAAAAGAGTAGCCGGTAGTTGATCAACGCTCGTTACAGTCGCATCAAAGTCCGACAGCTGCGTTTCAGAAGGTGTTGATTCACCCTGTGAGTTGAAAACAAATAGTTTTCTAATCTCCTCTCGCCTCAACGCGCTACACAGCGTCTGAGCCGAAGTGATACTTGTCACGCAGAAAACTAAACCGAGTGATACGAATTTAAAGTTCTTCATTCCCTCATTTTAGCGAATGAGGGAATTCTATAAAATAAAAAAAATATGGCGCGAAAATCTACTTCGCCATTGTCATTCCTGTAGCACTCACTGCAGTGCCATTGTATTTGTAGGTCGCATGACAATTTTCAAATTCGGCAACGAGTGTATTGGAGGAACCATCACTTAGGGTCATCGAACCTTCGCTAAATCCCCCACTTGATTCGCAAGTTGCCGCATATTTTAAACCCGAGGTTGTTATGCCCAAAACAACATCCACACTTTCGCTGGAACCCATACTTGCAGAACCCTTAACTTTTATAAATCCCGTTAAAGTGAGAGCGCCTGTTGTATCAGGATCTTCCATATTGTCTGGAGTAATAACCAGATCCGAATAGTATCCTACAAATGCACTTCCCGATTGACCACCAGCATTGACTGACATGTTAAATCCTAGGTCATACTTTGCTGTGTATTTGTCCGCTGATTTGGTGCCATCAAGTGCGGCATCAATTCCAAAACTCATACTGGCTTCATCCGCAGTGAAACCCATTGTGAGTCCACTTATTCCCGCTGTAAATCCCCCGACCGCATCAGCGTCGTCTTTGTCGGTCATAGTCATGGAACCTTTGACGGTAAAAGGAAGTTCACCCGTCATTGTGCAATCGTAGGTGATCGTGGCTGTAAGAGGAATTTCGTCGTCATCAGCATCCGTCAAATCTGCAGGGCTAAGTGTAGGATCGCACAAATCTGGAGCAGCTCCGTAATCAGTGTCTTCTTCCTCCAAAACTTTTGCCGCTGAATTTAATTTAAAAGCTTTTAAAAATGCACTCTGCGTGCGGGTGTTTTTATTGGTCATTGAAAAATAAGAACCTAATCCACTGATTCCGGAAGTCACGCTTCCAACAGCTCCCCCATCAGTCGATCCAGACGCCGCTGCACCAAAATTTGAAGCATAGTCACTGGAGGCAAGCCCCGAAGCACCAGCCGACGAAAGAGATCCTTTGGCCTTTGTGGGACGCTCGAGTGGATCTGTGCCACCGCCGCAATTGATCAGCACTAAACTTGACAGGAACGTGCCAACAAAAAATTTTGTAGTGATGACGGTTGAATTGAATAAAGTCTTAATATTCATAAATCCCCTTTTTCTGCCTATAGTATGTGTACAGAAGTTTATTCGAAAAGGTTTAGAAGTAAAGAAGAGCTAGCTTCATCTTTTTAACTCTGCGCCTTAAGCACATGTCTAAAGTTTAGACAGTTTGATCTTAACATTCTCAAAAAATGCGAGGACTTAAAATTTCCGAGGCCTGGTCTATTACATGCTTGTTAAAGCCTTAACAAGATCGCTTTGTTTTTGGGGGGCAATATGAGTCAAAAAAAGTTTATCTATTTGTTTGGATTTTCTATTTTAATTTGTAAATTGGCTATCACGAGTCCCGCGATTGCACAAAGAACTCAACACAGTGCACCTGTTTATTCAAATAATGTCGAATCTGAATACGCCGAAGAAGCATCTCAACCTAATCTTGCAAAAAAAATAGTCTCTTATGGGTCTTTCGCCTATGGAGTTATCGAGATGGTCGTCGCCGACATCAAAAGAAGTCATGCAATGCGGGAACTAACCAATAATGAAATAGCTTTGAATCACTACACAAAAATTGTGAACCAATCCTTAGCTTTAAACGCCCTTATGGAAAAAGTCGAATCCAGCATGCCGAAGTCTCATGAGGATGTAGAGGATCTAACAAGAGATATTAAAAACCTCAATCATGCACTCGAAAACTCTGAAGAGCTCAGCAAATTTCTGAGACAACAAGAGTTGGGCGCACATAAACTTAAAAATGCGGCAGGTCCCGTGCTGACTCAGCAGCTTAACAATTTAAAGCGGCTTAAAGAGCAGACTTCTCATTTAACAAATAAAGACCTGACAAAACTTCTTGTTGTTGTGGACACCTTGGTTGATCAAAAACAAGCTTTATTAGCGCTGAGGGCAAACATAAGTGCCGGCAAATCGGCCACTCGTCTCTCCCAACAAAATGACAAATTGACAAAGACAATGAGCAAAGCCACACAGCGACTCGCAATTGGCACTGCCTTGACCGCTGCCGGCACGCTTAGTTTGATCCACGAATTTGCCAAAGAGGCGAACTCTTCGACTAGTTATTGAGGATAAGTTCTTTGAAAGTGCAGAAGAAAAATTTAATGAACAGGAAAAAAAATGAAAACTTCAATTCAAAATAAAATCAATCTAATTGTTTGCTTCTTGACCCAGTTTACAATTTCCAATATTGCCTTTTCTCAACAGGCACATCAAGCCACTTCAGTTGTCAGGAGCACTTCCTCAAATCAAATTGAAGACGAATACGCCGAATCATCCGAACCTAGTGTTTTAAAGTCAACCGGATATGTCACGCTCTTAACATATTCCATTTTTGACTATCTTAATGAAGATTTGAAAAAATCAAACTTAACGACGAACATCGAAGCTCAAAAAAAGGCACTTTCTTTTTATTCAAAAGTCGCCCAGCAAGCTCTTGATTTAGATGAAGCCATTGAATCTTTACAATCAATTTCAAGTATCACAGAAAATACTCGTTTGGAACTCTCAAATCGTATCAAGAATTTTGGGAAAATCCTAAAAAATTCTGAACTTTTAAGCTATTTAACACAAAAGGCTGCTCTTAACGAAACTCACCCAACTTCGCAAATTCTACGCGCTAGAATGGGACTTGAACAATTGAAAAAACTTCAAAATAGCGCAAATCTCATCGCAACAATGACGACGCTCCCTAGCACTAACGATCTCGCAGCTTTCCAATATAAACTCTTTAATGAGAGTTCACACATCAATGTCGCGAGAACAAAACTTCACTCGGACAAAATTGTAAGTGAGCGGAGTGGAAATATTAAAACTCAAACGGCAGCACTCACAAAAACTCGAATCCGTATGGGGCTTCAACAATCGCTCTCACTGATCAGCCTAGGAGGACTTTTGTCTGAATATTTAAAACTGATCAATACCAATGAGGTATCACTTAAAAGCTTTTAGATTTCACAATTTTTTTAGCGAGTCGCTAAAATTAAATCAAAAAAATTAACTAGGGAGATTCAAAATGACATTCAACAAAAAACTTCAACTGACAATATTTGGCCTGTGTGTTGCGAACGGAGTGGCTTTGGCAAAAGGTGAAAGCCCTGCGGCAACACCGATTAAGTTTGATCGCTTACCTGCCCAATCTGCAAATGAAATTGTTGCCCTAACGGACGAGAAAGCAAAATGGCACGTTGCTCAGGTTCGCGATATTCAGTATCTCAATGTCAAAAAGTTTGAAGGTATAGTTGCTTTGGCTTCCGTATACAACGGCGGTATCGCAATGCCCTTTGAAGGGATCTTGACCGTGTTTGACCCCACTCCTCAAGATGGTGGCGACTTTGGAACTTTTAAGTCTTTTAGCCTAGGTCGCACATCTGGATTGGTAAATATGATCGATTCCAAACTGTATGACATTAAGGCTGACGAAAAAGTTCTTTCAATTGCTTTTACTGCTACGCAATGGGATCCCAACACAGATAAAACTTCCGTAAAAATTATTCGCTTCCGAGTCCTTGTTCATGCGGGTGAGGTGTCGGGCAAAGCGACATTGTCTGTTAGTGACAAGTAAGCAAAAATCTCAAGCTAGATTATTGATTGGTGTTATGTGTTTTACCACATAACACCAATTGAACAGTGGAGTTTTAGATCCTCAAAACTGAAAAATGAATTTTTGTAGCGCTTGGTGAATGATTCTATTGATCTGTTAAGACATCCATGTGGGCCGCATGAGTGCGCGTGGACATCACAAACTCAACCACAGCGTCGATCAATTTGTCGCCATTTCGACGAACGCGATCTTGAGTGCGGTAATTATTAAGCGTTTCCATGATTTCATCATAGACGTCAACATCTCGATTCGATGAAACGCCAATAAGAGATTCAATTTTTTCAACTAAGTCACGGTCAACTTTGCGTTGCTCGCTCACAATTTTTCGACTCAAAGCGTGACGTCGAGATTTGTTTCGACCATCCAAACCCGAACCATCGGTTCCCACTCCAAAAAATCCTAACAAGCGATCTTTAGAGCGCAGCTCGGAACTTGCAACCCACTGACGATCGTTGGTGTTATCGGCTCCCCCTCGAGGATCAAGAGTCACTCCTTCTTCACTCGAAGCGTAGGCTGCGAGCATGGTGATTTCGGTCAACGCATTTTCCCATTCATATTTTTTAAGACCGGTCATCAAATGGCGATCAAGCTCGGCCATATAAATTGCCAAGAAGTCTGCCATCACTGTTTGTCCAGCAGCTTTGAGTGATGAAACTCGAGACGTGTCATTTTTGATGAGAATCTCAAAAACTGCGCGATAAAAATTTTCAACTTCTTTGTCGGATGAAGACGCAATGTACGAGCTGAGCGCTCGTAAATAATCATTGTCGGTTGGATCGTAGGCATTTCGCTCAACGCTTGCGCCATAGCTGCGACCAGTTTTACGATTTGTTTCGTCAGCAACAAGATCTTCCCCACCACTACCCACGGCGTATCCGTAATTGTACACATAGTTTTCTTCATCGATACGAACCATCACTCCCTTGCCACTTGCGATTGCGATCACCGGTACCAATGCACCAGCAACTCGTGAAGAACCTGAAAGGAGATTGTTACGTGTTAATGACGACATCACTTTGGAATACATATCCGGAACAGGAATTTCTTGCCCCTCTAAGGATTTTATAAGTTTGATTAAACCTGCTCGACCACCTTTTAATTTTCCTTCGAGTTCGCGAATGTGATCAAAGTTTTTTGATTTTTCAAGAAAAGTTTCTACGTCTGCGACAATGACAGATTCTACGTAATCTTGATCAAGCGCTTTTTTGATACCACCTTGATTATTCATCAATTCAAAAAAAGTTTTTCCAGCACCGTCTCGGCTGATATCAAAACTTGCGGAAACATCCAAAGCTGGTTCAGCAGCTTGGCTCAGAACACCCGTTAACAGGACGAACGAAATCAAAATTGCGCTAGTAGTTAGCTGGAAATTGAGTTTTTGGAGATTTTTTTGAATGATTTTAGTCATGTGCCGGGCTATATCACAGAGCGTCATAAAAGACAAGGCTTTCCATACCCACTCCCCGGCTCACAGTAATCGCTTTTTATATTCAGCATCTTGCACATTCCTACTCTTCGGTCTTAGACTCCATGCCCTATGGCACAAGCTCGTACAAGAACAATTCTCATTGGACTTCTTTCGGCCTTTATTTTGGTTATCGCCCTTTTTGCTTATTCCACAGTGAAATCTTTAAAAGAGATCACTTCCTTTGCTGGAAATGATCATGAGCATTTTAGCGGCTCAGGCAATATTGCGCTCATGAAAATTGAAAGCGTCATCATGAGTGGAGAAGAAGCCCTTAAAAAAATTGAAGAAATTGAAAAATCAAAATCCATTAAAGCATTGGTGCTGAAAATCAATTCCCCGGGCGGAGCAGTGGCTCCTAGCCAAGAAATTTACGATGCGTTGATTCGCCTTCGTAGTAAAAAAGTTGTGGTTTGTGCTTTGGGAGACGTGGCCGCCAGCGGGGGGTATTATATTGCAGCGGCTTGTGAAAAAATTATTGCTATGCCAGGTACCCTAACGGGATCGATTGGCGTCATCATGCATTTTATGAATTTAAAAGATCTCTATGCGTGGGCAAAAGTAAAACCCAATATTATTAAAGCTGGAAAGTTTAAAGATGTCGGCAATCAAGGTCGCGATATGCTGCCAGAAGAACGTGCACTCTTGGAAAACATGATCAACGAAATCCACAAACAATTTAAAGATGCCATCCTCGCTGGACGAAATGGCAAAGAAAAACAAGTGCGTTTGAAGCCTGAAGACCTTGAAGCCTATGCCGATGGCCGCATATTTAGTGGCGCCTTTGCTCGCGACAAAGGATTTGTGGATGATCTGGGTGGCGAGTTTGAAGCGATTAAAGTTGCCCAGGATTTGGCGAAGATTGAAGAGGTCGATCTCATTCGAGAAGATGATGATGAAAATAAATTTCGAAGCTTCTTCGACTCAAAATCTTCAATTGATCGATCTGTCGATAGCGTGATGAGCTCTTTAATGAAATCCTTAAACCAAATTCTCCCGCTGGGTATTCAACCAGGAGTTCCCTACCTCTTACCAGCCTATATTTTTCAGCAGTCCGGTGAAGGTTGATTTTGATGAGTGATCATGTGGGATCAAAAGAAGGATTAAAAATGCTCTGGGCGCCTTGGCGCTTAGACTATGTCAAAGGAGTCAGAGCGAATCACTGCCCCTTTTGCGTGGCTCCTTCTGAAGAACCTAGTGAAGAGAATTTGGTGTTGTTTAAAAATGACAAGTTCTTTGTGGTACTCAATAAATTTCCCTACAACCCAGGACATCTTTTGGTGATCCCCAGACGACACGTAGGACTTCCCACGGAATTAACTTCGGAAGAATGGTCTGAGCTCAGCCGGGGCCTGCAATGCGTTCTAAAAGTGCTCAATCAAAACCCCAGCCCCCAAGGCTTTAATTTGGGAATGAATATCGGTTCAGTTGGTGGAGCCGGAATCCCAGAACATCTACACTGGCATATTTTACCTCGGTGGGCAGGTGACACCAATTTTATGCCACTCCTGGCCGAAACTAAGGCACTTCCCGTGCACAACGTGACAGTTTATCGACAGCTAAAACCTTTTTTTGAAACCTTTGCGGATGTTCTTAATCGAGTTTAAACTATAAACAACATGGGCGCATTGAAACTTGCATTTTGGTTTGTATTAACGATCGGAATCGTTGCCGCACTTGTTTCCCTAGTCACTTTGAATCGCGAACCTATTAATGTCTCGATTTTCCAATATACGAGTGCTGAATATCAAAAGTGGGTGGTGCTTAGCGCCTGCGTTTTGATTGGCGCTGTTCTTTCTTCCATATTTTTTATCACTTCGTTGATAGTTTCGGAAACGAGAAACATCAGACTCCGTCGTGCAAATCGACTGTTTGAAAGAGCCTTGGCTCAATCAAATCCCAGCGCGGTACGCGCCGTACATGCAAGTCCCTTTACTCAAAGCTCAGAGCCAAGTTTAGAAGAAGACGTTTGAATTTTCATAAGCAAAAATTTTTTCTAAACTTTTCCATTTCGTTATGCATGCTTGCGTTGTTTGATGCAGAGGCTGAGGTCACTTCCAAAAATTCTGAGGTGCTGCTGAGAATCCCGCCCCAAAATTCTTGGGAAGCGTGGATGCTCGCCATGATGAAGGGTGGAAAGGGCGGACTGCCGGGTCGACCTGATGGAAAAAAAATTAATGAAGAACTGCCAGTCTGGGTAGACTGCTTTCTCTCTCATTATATTGACCAACCCCAAACTAAAAAAAACGCTCTTCTCAGCAAACTTGTGCTTAAAGCGCACAGCAAACTTTGTATAGGATCACTTAGCGAATGGGCCGAATAAAAGAACAAATGTCCCTTGCTCTAGATTTTATGCCCCGTCATCGCTTTGAAATGCGACGTCGGCGTACCTTAAACCTCGACATGCTGCTTGAAGACGCGCGAGCCATTGAGAAAATTGATGCGGGCACTCTAGATTTAGTTCTCATGGGGTATCGATCATACTGGTTGTTTCAGATTCACCTAAAAACTTTTCTAAAAAAACCGCTTGATCCCGTGGGCGTGGAAGACCTTCTACTTTTAGGTTTTGCAGCATTGTTAACGCGAACTCAAATTCCCGCTCCAGTACTGGTCAGCGAATGCGTTGAGGCCGCTGAAAAAGTTTATGGTCCGCACATGAAAGGATTTTGCAACGCCTTCCTAAGACAGGTGCTGCGCGATCAACAAAAAATTGTTGATCAAATTGAAAAAGATCCTTTGATTTTACTCGGACCAGAAATTCCTAAACATCTTTCTCCTCAAGACGCACTAAAAATTGCTCGACTGTTATTAAAGCGGCCCCCTTCTGGCATCCACGCCTTTCATATGAATGGCACTTTTGAATTTATGAGCACTGCAGATTTTTTTCAAAAGAAAAACGAAGTTCAAGCCATGGACCCAGGCTCTTTTGCCCTGTGCGAGTGGATGGCAGCACAAATCGAAACTTTTTGGCCAAATAAAACTGAACTTCGCATTTTGGATGCTTGCGCAGCGCCGGGTGGAAAGTTGATTGTGCTTGATACACTTTTGGTAAAGAAAAATATCAAGGTCAAATGGACGGCGGTGGATACCAAGCAAGCGCGCATTGATGTCTTAAAATCTAATATTAAACGTTTAAAAATTGAAGATCACGTAGAAGTCCTTTTAGACGATTGGGCAAAGCCGCTCGATGCACAATCATTTGATGTTGTTTTAATGGATTTACCCTGTACCGGAACGGGGACTTTTCACACTCGCCCTGACCTCCTGCTAGAAGACATTGATGGGCGTGCTCTCGAGTTAAAAGCCGTTCAACGCCAAATTGTGGAGTCTGTCTTGGCGACTCATTCAACAGGTCGATCCATCGCCTTTGTGAGTCTCTGCAGTGTCATGAAGACGGAAATCCAACACATTTCCTACCTTCTGAAGAAAAACACAATTGATTTTCACTCCTGGGACAACGGCGCTGACACCAGTGAAGGTCTTTGCGCTTGGAGTCTTAAAAAAGAAATTTCCTAGTCATTGTTTGGGTGCTTCGACGTTGCGCTTGATCTGTAGCAACAAATTGAAAAAGTTTCAAAAAAAAACCTGGGACCAGTCTAAAAAGACTTGCCCCAGGTTTTCATAAGCTTCTAGCTGATTTTCTTAATTCAGATCGGAATCATTGCAAGCGCTCGCAGCTTGAGCGGCTTCCAACTGCGCGCATGTATAAGTTACGCCACCAGCCACACAGCTAAAATTAGTGTCCGCACAATCAAAGTCTGCGACATCCGCAGCATCTGTCAGTGCAAGAGAAAAATTCAAATTACAATCAACATCTCCGGTTAAGGTAGAATTTGTAACTTTTCCAGCAGCATCCATATCGATGGACATCTCTGCGCTTTCTAACGCATCATCGCTAATAGAAGATAATCCTGAAATGACCGTGGTTGTAGTCATGTCAAAATTTTCCAGGACATACTGTTCCGCCCCACAGGTTTCCGTTGAATCAACATCCGTGCACGCGGTGAAAATGCTCACTCCGTCGGAAGTGTCAGTACATGTCGTCGTGCAGCTTGCATCAAATTCAAAATCTGAGGTTTCAATATAAGCACAAAGCCCCAAACTTTGAGGACTCATAGCATAGGATTTTAAAATTCTTTTTTGAATCATCAGTTCCTTTTTTGATTGATTCATTTGAGTCATGAGATTCGACGAAATGCCCGAAGGTCCGATAGCACCAATAAAGGAGGAAACAGAACCCGCAGTTGAAGTAGACGTCGAGGTTCCATTGCCAGCCGCCTTTTTACAACCATAAAGACCCACCATAGCCATTGCAGAAACCGCACATACTATTTTAATTACTTTCATAAACAATCCTTTCTAATAAAAATTTACAAAAAACTCTCAGATGGATTTATCTTAAGTTTTAATGAAAAAAATGCAACCCAGACAAAACAAATATACCCGTATAATTCTTCAAAAATATTGCGCTGAAGCATTCTCAATACGCCAAAAAGCGAATTCCCGCTTTGATTATTTTTACTGATAAAATATTGAGCCGCAGATGCAATAAGTCCAGCGATTTTTTATAGATTTTTTCCTAGGTCAAAGTAGTCAATTCCTAGACCGTAGAGAGTTTCTTCGTTTGAAGTTTTTACGATCGAAACACATGCTGAAATTTCTTTAAGGAGACGTTCTTTTATTTTCAACACATCAGAATGCGAAAGGCTGACAACGGCAGAATAGTGAAGATTGTTTTCAGATGCTATGGGGCTTCTTAGCGACTGCAAGGCTTCGAGTCTTATATTACTATGATGAGATCGAATCAGAGGATTGCTTTTATCAATAAAAATTGTTTGTGATGTTGGAATATAACCTTTGTCGCTTCTTTCAAGATATTGGGACTGAATCAAAAAATCGATTGCCGCGTGCACCTGATCGATGGGCAACATAAAGTGTTCGGCTAGTGCTTCTGGATTTCGCAGGCTTGGAATCGTGCAAGCCATGTGGATCAGTGTGTAATGAAGCGAGCTGTAGTACGTTTGTTGGAGTTGTGAAATTGTCGTTTCCTTTTCCTGCAATCTGTCCTGAATTCTTTGATTTTTTTTAAGTCTTTCATTTATTTTTTGTTGGTAGTAATTTTTCAACGAGACTGAACCTGATCGGTCTTTGATCAGCAGTAACATAAAAAAGTCTTTGTCGTTGTTGTTCAGTTTTAAAAATTTTGTGAGAGCTTCACCTTGTTCCATTGAGAAGTGAGCATCTTGATGCAATACACGCGAGACGTAAGACACCTGGCAATTGAGCGCTTGAGCTATTTGGCTTTTGATCCCACTACGTCTTTTTGCAGAGCCCGTAATGCTGGCAAGAAAATCCTTATAGTTCTGAAAGTCTGTGACCAGAGGATAGTTATTCATATTAGCTACTTATCGTACTTATGGTACTAAAAGTAAAATAATACTGCTTAATTTTTTTAAAATAACCTATACCCAGCTCGTAAAAACAGGCACTCTTGCATCGCGTCAAAAATTAGGAGATTGAAAATGAATACAAAAATATTTGCTACCTTTTTTAACTTAACGATAGCATTCAATAGTTTAGCTGGTGGAGTGAGTCACGGCGGGGGAGATGCTCTCATTTGCCAAGAACGCCCCGTGCATAAACAATCACTTTTAAAGTTGGGGGATTCTGAGAGGATTGAAAGAACCTATCTCGCCGATACCTATGCCTATTTGAAGGGACATGACTCCACTCATTTTATCATGCTCGAAGGACTTAAGTTTGAAATCCTCTATGAAACTTTTATTGAGCATTTGAATCTTCTCAACCCTGGTGAGGGGACTCGAGTGGATCGCGCTGCAGAAACACTAAAATTTGATTTTGTAGGACATGATTTGCAGGAGCTTGAAGATGACAACTTAAAGGTTCCCAAAAACTGCTATAAAAAACAACTGGCAATTCAAGACTTAGGCTCCTCAGGGGTTGTTCAGGTAAATCAATTGCTCTATGGGAAACTTTCCAACTTAGAAAAAGTACTTTTCAAAATTCATGAGGCCTACATTCGAATTTACAATGGACCTGCTGATACCACATTCTTAAGAGCCATTGTGCGAAGTGCTCTCGACAAGAAAAGCTCTCTTCACAATTTGGCCGACAGAAAAACAACGGAAAAACTTTCGCAATGGGAATTTTATCAATATGCTTTTGCCAGAACACACCTACGGGTTTTCCAATCTTGGTACCTACCACGAGTTTCTCATAGCAATGGTTATATTTTTCGGGAGCCTATAAATATGAGCCCCGAAGACTCGAATCATGAAACTGTAGCGCGGCTCTTGGAAAAAATGAAAAAAGATAAGATCTCTGCAAATTGGTACAACAATTCACTACACCCACAAAGCAATCAATTGACCGAAAAAATGCTCAGCTTTTGGAAAGACCTGAGTGCTTACTACAAAGCATCTTCCAAATGCCCCACAGCTCCCAACTTTGGTAGCAATATATATTTGATTCCTCTCCACCGGGAAAGTCCATATGTGCACCAAATTGCAAGCAGACTTGGTGCCACTCTGTGCGGAAGTAATGCCCCTGTGCCCGAGGAATTGGATTTACCTCTTTAGTAGACTGTCAGCTAAAAAGTTCTTCAACAAAGAAAATAAAGGATAAAAAGTTATGAAAAAAATACACCACAATCTCGCATTAATTTTGCTAGCAACTTCCGCCTTTGCGTCCCCTTCGGATGCCAATAGTGGAAAAAGATCACCAAGTTCAATTTTGGCCGATGATGAACTTCAAATGGGATCAATGGTAGCAATCAAACACAGCGAAAATTTTGAATATTTTTGTGACACGACCTCTGACGATCCGAATCCCGTCAAAGTGAGAATCTGGCTTGATGATAATTTTAACCTAGAGGCAAATTCTGTTCTTCAAAAAGAGAATCTTCGATTTGCACAGTCTTGGCCGGGAATGGTTAGTGTCGCAGGAACTGCAGGAATTCAGCTAAAAGTTCTACGATTAGATCGTGGTCGATGCCTTGAAACCTGTTTGCTAATGGAATTGGGCACAGTCGATGGAGATAACAAACCTGCAATCATGAAAGCGGAGTTTCGTGAAAAGGGTGGAAAATTTGCCCTGACTGTTGATTTGAACAAAAAAAGAGAAGTTATTTCTTGTTTTCGAAACGAGATAGAATAAGAAATTCAACGAATGCTTCCAGAATCGGTATTCAAACAGGGTTTTCTATCAGTTTGAAATCCATGGTCCTTTAAAAAAATTGGAGACAATATGAACAAAAATATATTTCAATCCCTTACTATAACTTGTGCACTTTTTGGAATCGGAGCAATAGCGCAAGCCGACACGTTTTTGCCCGAAAAGTTGCGTCACGAAGCCGTCACTGAACTGCAAAACGAGTCGACTTATGTTTGCCGAGGACCAGTGTCGAGTGGCCAAAATGCCTTCGTTGTAGACGTTAACAAAAAAACTGCCTGGGTAGTGGATGAAAGTAACTCTGAAGATCTCCTTGCGATGAAACTCGAAGTGACAAGTTACAGTCAAAAACGCGATGGACATGGTCCTACCCTCACGGCCATTCTCCATCCTTCGCTCTATGGCGATAGAGTCAATCCTGATGTCACTTACAATATGAAAATTACCCGCAGCAATAGTCAATATTCAATGTCAATTAGCATTACAGAGTTAGACATTGAAGTTAATTTTTCTTGCGAACTAAACACAAAATAGATTTGAAAAAGAATATCGAATTCTTTCGTTCATGCGATTCTGCGTCACCCTACTCCGACCCCTGAGATGAGCGAGGTCCCAAGCGGCCCCGCTCATCTAAAAAAATTCCCACAATGGACTCGCATAAGTGGGTTTCTTTGCTAAACTACAGATCAATTCACTATGACAACTCATGCAAAAGATTTTGATCAATTAAAAATTAAACTCGAACAATTGCAAAGTCATTTAGAAAAACTTTTGCAGGGCGCAGAACTTGATCTTGATATTGCAAGAAATTTGCAAAAACTTTTGCACCAAAATCGCCTGCCCGAGATCCAAGGAATTAAATGCTTGGCGCGGTATATTTCGGCTCATGGTATTTCCAGCGAAGGCTTTGATTTGATCAGTACAAAAAAAGGTCGTGAGGTCTGGATGATTTTAAGCTGGGCCGAAACTTTTGGATTGAGTTCTATTTTACTGCAGTCGCTCGTCCATCTGCAAAGCAAAGCCTTGGTGGAATCCAAATCAGAGCTCAGCTATGACGAAGTTTTTAATGATCTCTCTCACTCGCTGGTGAATGCCAAAAAAGCGGGTCAATACCGTTTGTGTGTAGCGAAATTTGATATGGCTCACCTCAAGATATCAGGCACAGCGGTGGGATTTGCACCATTTATGATTCGCCATCGGGAAAAAAATCAACTTCAAAGTGTTAAACTTTGTGCCCCCGAAATGCTGATGCAAAGACCTGAACTTTTGCAAGCGGCAATCAGCACCCAGCCTGTTCCCGCACTTGACGCCTATCAATTTCATTTTAGTGTGCCCACAGGTTCACGACTTTATTATTTGAGCAGCAGTTTTTCGCAGGCGAAATCTTTAGAAGAATTTAAAAAATCCACTCAAGTTTTTGATTCTCACTCGACAAAAACTTTCAAAGAAAACTCTGACCTCGTGGACGATTTGAATACTTTCCTCATGAATGCCGAAGATTCTATGAAGCTCGCTGGACATACCGCCGACATAACCGGCGTAGCCCTAGAAATTGACTCCAGCAAATTGCATTTGGCCTAATGCAACCTGCTGCAGCACTACCAATTTTTTATCGGCGATCGGGAGGCAATGCCAAAAGTCCGCTACGATAAGGACCATTGGGACCACCACCACGAGCTGTGGGGGCAAAAGGAGAGTTTTCGATCGTCAACGGATCGCGGATATCGCGTGTCGAGTGACCTTCGATGACTTCGCCCCTTGATCCAGGAAACACATGGTATCCACCGTGCGCGGTCCCAACAAAAAAATCTGCTCTGCGCAAAACTTTGGGAGCACGACGAGTGTTGACAAAAGTTTCCCAGTCATCAACCGTGTTGTACAAGTATCGGTGATTCGCACTTGTTACAGTCGTATAGCGATAAGTATGATATCCCCAAAAGCGTTTGACGTTTGTGGGGTCATCAGTTTTTTCAGATTCGTCCCAAGCTTCATTCATGCGAGTGTTGGGATTCCAATAGTAAAGTTTCCAACCCAGCATTTGTAGGGCATTTTGGAGTGCCGTTCCGTCAGAATGATTTGCTTGAGTGTAATCAAAAATCTTTTGCCAAGTTGCATGATGTCCAACACTGCGAAAACCTTCAGCAAGACATTTGTAAGCTAGGCCGACACAACTGGTGGGTTCGAGTTGCTCTAAAAGTTCAGCAGGTAGACCAAGACTTTGGAGATAAGCACGTTTTTCGTCGACCTTCATGATTCCAAACATCGAACGATCACCGTAATAGGGAGAGATGCCCCATCTGCGCAAAAACTTTTTGTGATGTTCTTGAGTGTTATCCAAACAGTCTGCAGCTGCTTCAGTTATTTTTGATACGGCTCGTTGATGTTCATCGTATTCATAGGCATCAAAGGAAAGAGTTCCTGCAAAACCAGGGGTGCTGGGAGGAGTTGGCAAGGGATTTTCGAGTTCTTGAGCTTTCGAAAAATCAGCAGCAAAAAATGCTGAAAGAAAAAATGTGGCAGAGAGAAAAGATATTTTGTGTTTGTTGAAGGATTTTTTATTCATAGGTGGCGACTCAATAGCTAAAATGACGCGTGTTGCCAATAGTTTGTGTCATTTAACGCCAAATTCGAATTTGGGAACAGCGTAAAATATTGAAATTATTAATTAATTATGTACGACATTTGGTTAGATTTTTTTTGAGCCTGACTATTTTAGCGACGTGATTTCTTCTTAGATGCGCCTTCTGGAGCAACTTTCGGAAGCTTAGCCGCAGGAGGTATGCTGTACTTTCCTTTTGCAGGTTCGGGATCCACGAGCCCCACTTTCGCGCACAGCACGGGATTTTTGGCGAGATGATTTCCCACCGCTTGAAACATTTGGTCACAGCCTTCGGAATGCTTAACTTCACTTCTTATAAAGGGCCCGTTGTGGTCAATTCCTACTCGCGCGACGAGTGCTGCATATTCCGTGGCAAAGGCCGGACACGATTTGTTCAATGCTACAAAATCTTCATTCGATAAAACGTTCTGTTTTAAACTGTTGTCTTTTAAAATGACGTTTACTTTTGTCAGGAGTGAATGAACTTCCTGAATTGACATTTTAAATTTGCCGTTATCTTTCCCACCATTCGTAAATTTAGAAGTTCGGCAAATTTTTTCGAGTTGTCTTGGATCATTCCCTAGAGCTTTAACGTAATACAAATACGAATTTACCAGTTCATCATAGGCAATCCTTGCATGAGGATTTTCTAAAAGTAAATATTGGGAATTTGGAGAGACTTGATAGGGCCCAGTTTCTTCCTGAACTTTGTCATCTTGAAGTTCTTTAGGTTTTGACAGATCCATTCCTTCTTTGATGTTTGCGTCAGACTCTTGCATGACCAATGCTGCCATCAGCGAATAAACGCGTGCGGCATTTTCGAGTCCTTCATTTCCGCTAAGTCCTGCTTTGTAATCGTCTGTGACTTTGAGCAAATCCCTTGAACCCGATCTCCCAGGAGGGGCAAGCAAAATTCCACGCACAGTGGAGTGTTGAATGTATGCAGGGTTTTTGTCTAAAATTTCTTTTGGAATGGCACTTCTGTGACATAAACTTCGGGCAAAGCTAATGGCCATGCCTTTTAAAAAATTTTTTGGAACTTCGTCAAGTTGTGTATGGTTCTCGGTGATGACTCGGCAACTGCCTTTTTTCCGAGCGTAAAAGTCATCAACTATTCTGTCGATATCGTTCACATCAAAACTTCTGTAAAATTCCAACATGGATGAAATCAAAGGAAGCCCTGGATTCAATCCCTCTAGAGTTATTTCAATGGGATCAGATTCAAGTCCCGCTTGAGTCATTTCGGCTTTTTGTACAGTTATTTTTGTGCTCGATTTTCCCGAATTGCTTGTATGAGCTTTTGATTTTTGGGATTTGGTGCTTTTCGAAAAGCTATATTGAAAATTTGCTACCGATAGTCCTACAAAAAGGAAATGCGTAAAATTTCGATTCGCAAAAAATTTTACAAACCTTCTCATCGACTTCACAGAGATTCTTATCGGCGAAAAGGTGATACTGACTTCAATGAATAAATGTCAAAGCTTTGACTCTTAAAATGGCCGGCCGCCGTTAATATCGATATCGACATTGCGCCCCATAGCATAGGCGTGGGCTCCAAAAACCAAATCATTGAGCAGCAGATAGCCTGTAGCCTGCAAGGCACCGATGTCTTCTTTAACGATCACGCGCCCGTAACATTCTTGAACGTCGTTAGTACTCCGATCACAAAGATTTCCTGTCAAACCAAACCATTGCGAAGTGTTAGGGAGAATAGTGATAAAACCATTGACGTCAGCGACAGCAGTGTTGGAAACAAAAGAATAGGCATCTGCTGCGTCCCCTAGCGATCGCACTCCGCCAATGACTTTGGCCTTTTGAGAAACTTGAGAAATATTACGAATCACAACGTGACACCAGCAGTGTTGTCCCGTCATTCTAGACATCGCAAGAAAATTGATTGTCCGTTCTGCTCTTACAGATTGTAAAAATGTTATTGAAAAACAAACAACCGCAAAAAATCTCATCGCTACTCGATGGTCACGCCTTTTAATAAGTCTAAATTCTCTAGCGCAATACCGGCGCCCATTGCCACTGCTGACAAAGGATCTTCCGACAAAAATACCGGTAATCCGGTTTCTTCGCGAAGGAGGATGTCTAGGTTACGGAGCAATGCGCCCCCACCCGTCATCACAATTCCCTTATCGACGATGTCAGCTGCGAGCTCTGGAGGTGTACGCTCGAGTGTAATTTTTACGGCTTCCACAATTCCATTCACAGTTTCCGAAAGCGCTTCGCGAATTTCGTCAGATCCTACTTCAATAGTTTTAGGAACGCCGGCAAGTAAATCTCGGCCTTTGACTTCCATGGTTGTTTCTTTGCCGGAAGGATAGGCATTGCCAATTTGAATTTTAATTTGCTCGGCAGTGCGTTCGCCAATCGCCAAGTTATATTTTCGGCGAATGTAATTTAAAATGGATTCGTTCATTTTGTCGCCGCCGATGCGGACAGATTTTGAAAACACAATTCCACCAAGCGAAATCACTGCAACGTCCGTGGTACCACCACCAATATCGACAACCATATTTCCTGATGATTCTGTAATCGGAAGTCCCGCACCAATGGCAGCAGCCATCGGTTCTTCGATTAAATAAACCTCACGTGCAGAGGCAGATAAGGCGGCTTCTTTAACGGCGCGCTTTTCTACCTCGGTGATGCCATAAGGAATGCAAATCATAATTCGGGGACGAAAAATTGTTTTTTTCTTTTGTGCCTTGTTGATCAGTTGGCGAATCATTACTTGGGTGACTTCGAAATCTGCAATGACTCCATCCTTGAGAGGACGAATGGCCTGAATATTTCCTGGAGTTTTGCCCAACATATCTTTTGCAGCGGCACCAACTTCGATAACTTTTTTCTGGCCGCGCGAGTCACGCAAAATTGCAACCACTGAAGGTTCGTTGACGACAATGCCTAAGCCTTTGACGAAGACCAAAGTATTGGCCGTCCCCAAATCAATGGCTATATCATTGCTTAAAAAGGACTTGATGTTACTGAGAATACCCGATTGCGCCACACTTCAAACTTAATGAGGTCTAAGCTTTGCAGCAAGACGAGAAAAAGAAAGAAATCTAAGTTCATTGCGCACTGCATTCAACCCTGTCTTTTCGATTGCCCTGTTTGAAGGTAGCCTGAAGAGGTGAAGACAATTCAAGTCCTCCAAGTGGCGATTGCTTTTTCCTGTGCAAGTCTATGTTTTGCAAATCCACCAAAAGTGAATGAAGCCAAAGCTGAAAATGCAGAGGCGCACGCCACTCCACTCGAAAAATCAGAAAAGAAACCGCATATATCGACATTGGAGCGCCCGGGTTGTGAATTGATGCCTCAAAAAAAGGCCTCTGATCTTTGGGAGGTCGCTGAATGTTATTTTAAAATGGGACTTTCCCTAAAAGCAGGAGATGTTTTAAAGGAAATCGCAAAAAAAGATCCCCGCGACTTAGACGCTTTTTTTACGGCTAGCTGGATGCTCTGGAACGAATCCCTATCCAAGCAAGGTGATCTTGAAAAACACTTTCAAGATCAGTCGCTCGAAATGTTAAATCAAGCCGTTGATCACAACCCCACCGATTGGCAAGTTTACGTGGAACGAGGCGATCATTTCTATTTAAGATTAAATGACGTGACGAAAGCCTATGCGGAATACATAAAAGCCCAAAGTCTTTATCAAGGTGACTTTTCGCGAAAAATTTTACCTGCTGAAGTAGGGCGTAAGGCCTCGATCGAAGCACGAATTGCCCGCACTACCGAAAAACTGGGCCGAAAAGGCGAGTCGGTGGAAGCGAGTTGCCGAGCACTTTATTTTGATCCCGACGACAAAGGTTCAAAGGATCGCATTGAACGACTGCACGGATCTTGCACGCGCAAAAAAGTGGCAGATCCTAGAAAAGAAGAAAACAAATCAGAGAACACTACACAAAACAATCCAGCTCCCGACAAAGCCACTAGCGACCCCCATCACTAATTTTTTTGTATGGAGATTTTTTTAGAATGGCTTCTGGATACGCTTTTTTTCGTCGGTACACCGCTCGTTTTTGTATCGATACAATACATTCTTCTGAAGATGATCAAGTATGGAACAAAAAAATTGCGCCATGACTTTTGGGAGATCGTTTTTAAAGATCGTGCCACAGTGGCTCATATTTTTTTATATCAAATTGTTCCACCCATAATTTTTTTAGGGCTGACAAATCTCTACAGCAACTGGACTTGCCAAAGTTCAAGAACACACTCAGCATGTGATGGAGCTTTTCTTTTGGTAGTAGGATCAATAGGTGGCATTTTCACAATTCTCTTGGGCACCAGCCTATTTATCTATCATAAAAAAATTCCCAAACTCGCTTTTTTGAGTGTGATTTTTGCTGCAGGATTTTTGAGTTTTTTATGGGCAAATGTGTGCCTGCACCTAAAAAAGCTTAATTGAATTGAGTTTTTAATTTTTCCAAATACTGCCAAGCAGCTTTGGGGCTAAGCGAATCAAGATCTAACTCTTTTATTTCTTGAACAAATTGTTGATTTTCACTTACTAAACTTTCATCCATCTTAAACAAATCTAGAGAATGGAGCAGCGGCGCGTTTTGATTGTGTTCCAAAGACTTTAATTTTTTTTCTGCTCGATCGATACAAACTTTGGGCAAACCCGCAAGTCGCGCAACATAAAGACCATAGCTGCTTTTTGCTGCCTCGAATTTTAACTGATGCAAAAATCTTAAATCGCGTCCGTTTTCTTCTATACTCATCGAGGCATTGACTAAAGAATTTGCCTGTTGCGCTTTGTCTGCAAGTTCATGATAGTGAGTCGCAAAAATTCCGATCACTTGAAGTTTTTGTTCGAGAAAATCTAAAATGGAATCTGCTAGCGAAAGCCCATCGTGAGTCGAGGTCCCGCGCCCAATTTCATCAAGCAGCACAAAAGAATCTCGATTGGCCTCGCGCAAAATCAGCGAGGTTTCTTTCATCTCTACCATGAAGGTACTTTCGCCTTCCAAGATTTTATCTTGTGCGCCCATCCGCGAAAAAAAGGCATGGGCTGGGCTAAAATGAAGTTGTGATGCCGGAACAGGAAAACCACATTGCGCGAGGAGAAGGCACAAACCCACTTGCCTCATAAGTGTAGACTTCCCTGCCATGTTGGGACCAGTGAGCAAAAGGATACGCTTTGTGGATTGCCCGAGGCTTAATGAATTGGGAGTAAAAAAACCCCTTCGCATTTCGATTAGCGGATGGCGAGAATCTTGAATTTCAAATTGAAATGCGCCGCTAGTCACCACTGGCAAATTCCAGTCTCCAAAACGACGAAGATGTATGACTTTATTTTGTGCACCCAATACGGCATCGAAAAAAGAAAACTGCCTAAAAAGTTCCTGAAAACTTGCTAAATGCAGGAGGATTTTTTTTTGCAAGTCACTGAGGATTTGCTCGGATTTTTCTTCGAGCTCCGAACTTGCGCGTAAAATTTCGCGCTCTTTATTTTTGAGTTCTGTATTGGTGAATCGTTCACCCGAAACTGTTGTTTGCTTGCGTTCAAAACTTGCAGGCACTTTACTTAAATGAGTTTTGGTGACTTCAATATAGTACCCAAAAATCCGATTAAAACGCACTTTTAAAGAGGGAATCTCGGTCTGCGCCCGTAAGGAATTTTCAAAATTTTTCAGCCACTCTTCAGCACCGCTGTGCAGTTTTTTTAACTCATCGAAGTGAGGATCAAATCCTTCACGAATCAGTGACGAAAGAAGGGTTCCGCTATCGCGTGAAGCCTCGTCATTTTTTGATTGCAATATTCTATCCATCAAATCCGAAACGTCTTTTAAGGCTTGTTTGAGTTTTTCAAAATTTTCAAATCCCTCAAGGCGTGTCAGTTCCAAAAAATCAAAATGGGTGAGGGGCAACGAACCCATTGCTTTAAAAATAAAGTTTAAGGAATGCTGAATCTGCAAAAGTTCTCTCGGCAGAGCCGCCCCAACCCGGAAACGACCTAGTATCCTTTCCAAATCAAAGACCTGTCTGCTATGCGCTAAAAACTCTTCTAAGGTACTCACGGGCAGAAGAGTTTTTTGTCGAGCCAATATGCGCGAAGGAGCTTTTAAAGGACGAGCTAAGACTTCTCGAAGTGATCGTGATCCCCCTGCAGAGCCCGCTCCATCAAGCATTTCAAAAAGTTCTGGGAAAACATTCCATTGCTCAAGAACCTGAGGGGCAATTTGAGCATAGTCGGGATGTTCTCGCGAAAAAATCTTCGAAAGCGCCTGAGGCTCTGGAAGTTGCGAGGCAAAGTCAAAGTTTTGCACACGCTGGGTGTATTTTAAATATTCTTTTAACGAATCCAAAGCCGAAGCTTCGCATTGCGCAGCCCAAGGCGTAATGCGAGTAGAGAAAGGCGAAAGTGAATCGAAAAGTATAAAATTTTTCCAATCCGCTGGAATCCCTTTTAGCTGACTTTGCGAAAGCAAGATTTCTTGAGGATCAAAACGGTTTAAAAATTCGGCCAAGGATTCCAAAGAAAATATTTCGCCTTGGAAACTTTTGGATCCTAAAAAATCAAACAAAACGACATCGAAGACGGCCAGATTTTTTTTTAAAAGTTTCCATTGTATAGAAGCTAAGAAGTGAGCTTTTTTTGCATCCAAACGAGAAGGATCTACTGGCAATCCTGATGTGAGAATTCGTACAATTCCTCTCTCTACAAGTTTTGATCCCGCCTCGCCTGCCTCTGAGAGTTGTTCACACAAAGCGACGCGTAATTTTTGGGCGACGAGTTTTTCGACATAGGCATCCACGGCGTGAACCGGAACTCCACACATGGGTACGGGAATTTCGGCATTTTTATTGCGTGCAGTCAGCTGCACACCTAAATGTGGCGCAGCTTTGATGGCATCTTGACCAAAAAGTTCGTAAAAATCTCCCATGCGATAAAATAGAAGAGTGCTGTCGTCGAGTTCTTCACGAATTTTCCAATACTGAACAAACATCGGAGTTTTCCAAACATCGGAATCTCGAGGGGGAACTTTTTGAAAAACGGTGTTTTCGACGTGTCCAAGCATTGGGGAACTAGATGTAGGCCGAGAAGTTGCCGACTTCAAGAAACAAAAACCCCGCAAAAGTCTAAGTCACTTTTGCGGGGTCCGTTTTGAGATTTTCACTAACTATCTTGTGTAGTTAACGCCTGCCGAGACGCTGAGTCCGCGACCCGCCCCAGTTTGGTAGGGAGGATAGTAGGTTCCCGCTCCTGTTAAAGAGCCAGGAGAATATCCGCCATATGTGTAACCACCGGTGCCGCCATACGAGCCCCCCAGTGATCCAAGAGAGGATCCTCCATAGCCTGTCATTCCAGGATAATACATTCCCATCTGCGCCATTTGATAAGCTTGATAAGCTTGGTAGCTCTTTTCTTGAACTTGCTTCATGTCATCCAAAGTTCCTTGATAAAGTTTTGCTGCCTGAGCTTGGCTTTGTGCCTGTCTTGCCATTTGAGCGGCATACTGAGCATACATTTGCGCCTGCATTTGCGCATTTTGACCGTTAAATGGCGACCCAACTCCGTACTGGCCAGGCATTCCCTGATAGCCATTCCATCCGTTAGGGCCACCCGCATAGCCATTTCCGCCGCCCGCTGTGCCATAAGGGCCGGGCATACCACCGGAGCTCCATGGACCATAAACTCCATTAGCCCCGTAGGGATTTCCATACATCGAGTTGCCACCCCAAGGGTTTGTTCCTGCGGTTCCATAGCCACCCATTCCGCCAGGGCCACCCATGCCTCCATATCCGCCACCCATACCACCGTATCCGCCGCCATATCCGGGATATCCGCCGCCGCCACCGTAGTAACCGCCGCCCATTCCGCCATGACCTGCGCCGCCGTAGTAGCCGCCGGGGCCGTAGTAACCGCCACCGCCGCCACCTATACCGCCGCCGCCCATTCCGCCACCAGCTCCGCATCCGCCATACCAAGATGCATAAGGCGGCATTCCGCACATTCCACCACCGCCACCGCCGTAGCCGTGACCGTACATGCCTTGCACGCCTCCACCGGCTCCAACTATGGATGGGAAACCTAATTGGAAGTTGTAATCAAGAGCTGCACGAGCATTGGCTTCGTGACGTTTGTTTGCGTCCCACATCGCATAAGTAGGCAATCCCACTTTTGCGAGGCCTAACACAACGTTTCCAAGAGTGTCGTACCACTTGTTTTGTTTTTGAATGATGATCGGACCACCACCACCGTAGCAAGCGCTACCCATGGGATCGATACCGCCATTCATATAAGAATTGTATTGGTTCATCGACATCTCAGCTTGCATGTTGGCTCCATAACCACGGCAGGCACTAAGAATTGTACGAGCAGCAGTTTTTTGGGCCGAGTTGTCGTCGATTTTTTCGCGGAAACCTAAATAGGCACACGCAAAGCTGTCTTCATCGCTTGGATTATCACAACGCTCGCTTTGATCAGATCCTGAACCCGATCCTGAGTCTAAAAGACCACCCAGATCGCCAAAGCCTGCGGATCCTCCGCCTCCGCCACGCGAGAGTTCGGAATATTGAATATAAATTTCGGTTTTAATATTTTCGCAGCGACGTTTGACGGCACCTTTGCCGCCAGCCTGTGAAAGTTTATTTAAAATAAACTGTTCACAAAGTGGATTGGTAAAAGGATAACTGCGGCTGGTGGAAAACTCGGCACCGTAAATGCGGCCATTAGATTCTTCCCAAGCCCAAGGTTTTTTAACATAGCCGTCTCGATCAAAGGGTTGGCCGCTAGGCCCGCCTTTTAACAGACCGCAGGCATGCAAAAGTGAAGCTTCTTGCGAATCTCCCCCACCGTCACCGTAGTAATTGTCGTTGTGCCGACCGTTTTGGTCGCGATCTCTGTCTTGTCTACGGTCTCTATCGCGGTCGCGACGTTGATCACGGTCCCTATTTTGATCGCGATCTCTATTTTGCTCGCGATCGCGGTCACCTTTGCCATCGTTTGAAACCTGAGGTTGAGGCTCGTTATTGGGTTTCTGAGGTTGAGGTTCATTATCGGGTTTTTGCGGCTGGGGTTGGGTATCAGGTTTTTCTTTTTCTGGTGGCTTCTTTTGGCCAGGATCTTGAGGCTGACCTTTGTCATCTGGCTTTTGTGGTTGTGGAGTAACATCAGGCTTTTGAGGTTGAGGAGTGTTGTTGGGTGGATTTTGATCGCCCTTGCCTTCTCTTGGTGGCACCTGAGGTTGTGGGGTCACATCCGGAACTTGAGGTTGCGGATTAGGATTAGGTTGGTTTTGTCCCGGATTCTCGATAGGAGTTGCCCTCGGCGGAGTTGTGGGTTGCTGAACCGGAGTGTCACCCTTTCCATCGCGAGGAACTTGAGGTTGGGGTTCTGGATTTGGGCGCTGCGGTTGAGGCGCAGGATTGGGTCTTTGAGGTTGTGGAGCTGGATTTGGTCGTTGTTGCTCCTGACCGGGATCTTCCACGGGAACGGCACGAGGAATGGGCTTAGAGGGCTCTTGCGCTGGTGTATCGCCTTTTCCTGATTTTGGAATTTGCGGCTGTGGCGCTGGGTCTGGCACTGGAATCGCTTTTGGAGGTGCCGGAGGCGCAGTGACTGGTTTTTGCGGCTGTGGCGCGGGATTTGGTTTTTGTGGTTGCGGCGCAGGATCGGGTACAGGGATTGCCTTAGGAGGCGCAGTGACTGGTTTTTGAGGCTGTGGCACAGGATTTGGTTTTTGTGGTTGCGGCGCAGGATTTGGTACCGGCACTGCCTTCGGCGGAGCCGGAGGAGTCACAGGTTTTTGCGGCTGAGGCACAGGATTAGGAACTGGCACCGCCTTTGGAGGTGTAGGTGCTGGCTTCTGCGGCTGAGGAGCAGGAGTAGGTTTTTGAGGTTGAGGCGCAGGTGCTGGCGCGGGTTTTTGCGGCTGCGCAGGAGTTGAAGGTTTTTGTGGCTGTGCAGGAGCTGGTCTTTGCGGCTGCGCGGGTGACTTTGGGGGTTCTGGTGGATTGTCTTCGCGCTCTTCCTCGTATTGATCCTGCAAAGAATTAGGATCATTCTCCTGCGCAAACACCGTTTGAGTAGGCGTAAGAAACGCAACTCCAACACTGATGCTCATAAGCAAACCGAACGATTGTAAAATCCAATTTTGACGAATCTTCATAAAAACTCCCTAAATTCCTATGAATCTTATCGACGTCTTAAATTTTAAACTTGATATCGATTGAGAGGAGTTTTCATCAATTAATTGACGATCATTCGACATTAATTGACGCTCACCACTATTTAGGTCAGATCTTTGACGCTAACCTGCTTTTCCTAGAGAAATTTGTTAGCTGTCTTTATAATCAAGTTGTGAAACTTTTGCTGCGCAATCAAAATGGCCAAAAACAAAGACTCATTTTTTCACGAAAAATTACAAATGGGTTATTAAGTCTTACGGTATTAGCGTTCACTCAAAGAGTTAATGGAATTGACGACGTCAGCACCCTACAAGACAATCGAGACATCTGGGAAGACTCTCCACCCGTTCCCCCTGCAGCCGTTCCTCATTTTGATTCCAGTGAAATCGCTCCACATTTACGCCAAGGCCCCGGCCCCACCAAGGGACAGCCAACAACGAAAATGTTTAAGCAAAGATTTTTAGACTATTTTGCAGCTCAACCAAAATCCCATGATGTGCCGATGAAAAAACTGATGAGCATTGTGGCCGAAGTCTGCGCAGAAGCCGCAGAGGGCAATCATCGTTTTTCACTGTATGAAATTAAAGACGGTTGTTTTTTAAGAAACGTTTTATTTAAAACCAAACTTGCAGAACATGGGATTGATATCACCAAGAGTACTGCGAGTTTGATTTCGCGACATGGGTGGATTACTGGTACTCGGAACAACGAGGGCGCCATTCAAGAACTCGAAAAAAAAATTGCACAACTTGAAAAAAACATCCAGGGACGACGCGGGTTTTTTAGAAAACAAACAACCAAAGCCAAACATGAAATCGAAAACAATCGCGATCGAGGAATTATTCGTGACTATGAAAGAGAAATCGAACGCCTTCGAGCGGATTCAAAAAAGGTCGTCCCACGTTGGACTTTTCATTCCGTAGCCGTGATCCAAACAGACCAAGGTCCGGTTGTTTTTGATCCCGACGTCAAGACTCTTGATCAGCGATTCAATTGCGATCTCACCAGCAGTTTCTCCGACTGGATGAAGTACAACTGGGGGAACTATGATCCGCATTTTGTTTTAGCTCCTTACAACTATACTCAGCTCAACCATTTCGACAAAATTCCCCCGACTCCCCATAGTCACGGCGACAAAACCTATGGGCATCTTTTTGATCGATTGCCCAACGACCCCATTTGGAAAACAGACCCACACCCCCCCGTCTTGCTTGAAAAAAATGCTGAAGGAAAGATTCAACCTTATTATGAAGGCGTGCGAGTCAAAGTTGGACACTCGTCGATGAGAAGAATTCAGTTTAAATCTAAATCCACCTATGGAAATGAGCAATGCAAAAAATTGCGTCCCAGAAGTGACGGTCGCCTAGATTGCTTTAAAAATGTGCATCGGACCTATTGCAACGAAATCTATGATTACGAAACCGAAGGCGAAACAGATTCGGACGAAATCAGGCTTGCACAACTGGGGAGAGACAAATGCTTAGCAAAACTCAGCCAACTCGACAGGAGTTTTTAGTCATGGGACTCAACACTGTTAAGTATCTCGGCATTCGCGCGGGCTTTTTGGCTTGCTTATCGATTTGCTTAAATGTTTTTTCGGAAGAAAAAGACTTTAGCAATGTGCCAGTTCCAACAAGCTCCGCCCCCGCACCAACACCTTCCCCCACTACATCCACAGCTGTCTCCAGTGAAGAAGATGACAAAAAATTTGTGGCGGCGCCCTCAATCGAGCTTCCTTTGAGCACCAAGATTTGGCGCACTCAATGTTCACACTTGGAAGAAAGCGCAGATAAAAATACCTTGCTTCTGGCCATCCAAGACAGCCGCTTAAGTTTTAGTACGGTGGTGGGTGACAAAGATTTTGTAAAATTCCGCACCATTTTAAAAGAAGCTTGCAAAGACAAAGAAAAGAAAATCGATCTTCGTTATGACGAAGAATCGCAAAAACTGGTGATGCTAAGATTTTCAAAATAAAAGTAGATTGAAAACAAAACTCGCGAAGCCTTTTGCAAGACTTCGCGAGTTTAAGTTCAGAGCAGAGTGGTGTTTCTAAACGCCAATTCCTTAAGGCGAGGTTTTCAAGGTGATGTCCATCTCGACTGCAATCACATGCCCATCGTCAATTTTAACACCATAAGATCCAAGCTCGTAGACTGTGCATGGCGAGGATTGCCATTGAAGTCCCGAACTTTCACTCACCGTACTTCCACTTTTATAATATTGAGATCCAAATCGTTGAAATCCTAAATTTGAACTCAGTTCAGCATAAATCATGACCAGCGATTCATTCGCGTAGCGCTCACGAAGTGTTGCTTTTATAATTGCGGTTTTTTCATAAGGCATACTGTAAGCACTTCGATACCAACTTAAAGAGGGCTTACATTGAAAGGTGAGATATGTTTCGAATTCCGCCTCTGCCACCTCAACACATGTGAATTCAATGATTTTGTTTGAATTTTGAGCTGAAATAAAACTGAGTTTTTCAAGCTTTGCACCTTTTTCAATCTTTTCGTTCGATTGAAAAGTCATCGTCAAAACATCTTCATTGTTAACACTTTCAATTTTTGAAAACAAAAAGTCCAAGGGAACTTGGGTTTTCTCTCCATTCAACATACCTTCTTCCTTCAAAGTAGGTGCAGCATTAGACAGGCAAAGTCCGTTTTGGGCATAGGGGTCGTATTGATTGTACGAGTCATTATCTCGATACGGACCGCCTCCGGTCAGTGCATACCAACTTGAATCGCATCCACTTAAAAGACTCGAAACAAGCAGCATCAAAATTCCTGCAACAAGGGCTAAGTAATTTCGCTCCATCATCTGAAAAATTTTTGTAAATAATTTTGCGTTCAACGCATTTGATATAAATTTTGTTTTCATTTTTTAATCCTCAAGATTTCCTAGAAGCGAAATCCCATGCCAAGTTCTTTGTATTCAAAACCACGGTTGCCGCGGAAAGCGGCCGAAACGTTCCAGCGACCTCCACCAAAATTCCAAGTTCCTTTAGCTCCGCCATAGAGCGAAACGTCGTTGGAAATATTGGCCGCTACATTGGTGACACCTGCAACAAGTGCAATATCAAAAACTTTTTCGTGTCCAAAAAGATCCAGCCTCAAAGGAACAAGTTCCAATTCTCCCTGCCAACGTTCTGTCCAATACCCATCATCAACTGGGACCGCAAAAGTGCCCGTAAATCCTAAATACTCTAAAGGGTAAAAGGTTAAGGCACCACCCATTGCGGCAGTGTGCGAAATTCCTGTATTGTTCGATGGACTGGTATAGTTCTGTCGACCTTGAATTCCGACTGCGCGCAAATTCCACTTTTTAGACCAAAACACTGTTTGAAAAGCTTTGCCTAATTCGCTTCCGGCAGTACCAATAATCGAGGCACTTTTGTTAGCGGCCTTGCTCCAAAAATTATTGCTCAAATTATTGTTGGGGGGAGTAACGTTTTGAGGCGCCAACTCAGATTCTTCTTCTTCAGTTTCTTCTTCTGTCGAAGCAGCTGCAGTATCAGCTGAGGCAGCGTCGGCAGTCGGAGCCGCTACAGTTGATGACTGACCTGCATTGGCAATGGGATTTCCATTTTCATCTGTTACTGTAGTGGGGACAGCTGCAGCAGCCCCTTGATTTGCAGGGCTAGATGTTGCCCCCGAAGCATTTTGCGCTCCGCTTGTCACATTTAACTGAGGAGTGGCAGTGCTTCCTGCCCCCTGCTCTGTATTATTAAAGTAAAAATTATAGACTGCGCTTGAAGCTGGCAAACTGCTCAAAATCAAGACCGAGCCTAAAACTCGTTTGTTATTTTTTGTCATGAGTTTAAAACCCCTTTCTTCAATCCTAAGACTACGAAGTCCATGCCATACTCTCACGAAACGAAATTTCAACAACATAAACGAGGAGGAACAAAAATTCCTGCCAAATTTGTCAGACATAATTTGCTAATGTCCTATCGTTGTCAGCCAAGATTCGATACAAACTGCGTTCTGAAATCCCCAATGCCGCAGCACTTTGAGTACGATTGCCATCAAATTTTTTCAACACTGCACTCACGTATTGCTTGGTAAATTGACTTTGCGCTTCTCTCAACGCAGGCGAAAGTTCGGTATCCACCGTCAAAGCACTGGGCAAACCTAATGCGCTTTGAGCATCGACTTCATCATTGATATATATATCACTCGCCGCCAAATCTCCTTCACTTTTTAAAACAACAGCGCGTTCAATGCAGGATTTTAGTTCGCGAATGTTTCCGGGCCAGTTGTAATTTAATAATTTTTGGAGTGCATCAGGTAAAATCGCCCCTGGAAAATTTTGACTATCACAAAATTCCTCTACGAGCGCGGGGATATCTTCTTTTCGAAGTCGGAGCGATGGAAGACTAAGCTCGGCACCAAAAAGTCTAAAGTAAAGATCTTCTCGAAAGCGCCCTTCCTTCACTCGTTGCGGAAGTTTAGAATGTGTGGCAGCCAGCACCCGCAAATCAATAGCGATACTTTTGCTTGATCCTAGTCTTTCGATTTTCTTTTCCTGCAGGACCCGCAAAAATTTTGCCTGAACAGATGGCGACATTTCGGCGATCTCATCTAAAAATAAAGTTCCCTGATGCGCCGCCTCAATCAAGCCCGCTTTGGAATCGGTGGCGCCGGTAAAAGCACCTTTCTCGTAACCAAAAAGCATACTCTCCATCAACGAATCAGGAATGGCGCTGCAGTTGATCGAAACAAAACGATCACTCATTCGACCACTCATTTCGTGAATGGCTCGGGCGAGGAGTTCTTTTCCCGTACCGCTTTCTCCGTAAATCAAAAGAGTCAAATTGCTAGGAGCTAGCTTTTCTGCTTTTGAAATAACTTCAGCAAGCAAAGGAGATTTAGATTTTTTAAATGCAAAAAGTGCTTCTTCTTTTTTTGAGCCGATTTTTCGATCGCTTTGAGAAAAGCTTTCTGTGGCATAGGTCATCAATGCTGCTTGAGTGGAAAGCAGCTTCATGGCACTTAGATTTTGATTCTCTAGAGATTTGCCTGGGCTCACGTTTCCTAAAAAAACCGCGCCAAAGATTTTCTTACCTAGCAGAAGTGGCCATGCGGCCACCGAGAAATAGCTTCCTGCCACCATCGAAGCAGACCTAGACAAATGACTTCCCAAAGCGTTTTCAACAAACACAAGTTCGCGTTTTTTAAGTGCTTCATTTAAAACGCTTTGGCTAAAGATTTCGCGCCGCTCTTTAAGGGGAGATCCCTGCAAAATGACTTCTGGCATTTCAGAATATTTTGCGCGTACCTTCCATTCGGACTTTTTCGAATCTTCTGTGAGCAAAAAGGCGACTTCGGCACCAGCCATCTCGGCCAATTGAGTGAGCACTTCATTAAGTGCCCACTGTAGATTGTTTTCGTCACTGGATTGGGAAAGCTTTTCCAAAATTTTATGAATTTTCTCAAGATCAGCTGTTTTATGAAGCTCACTGGTCTGCACCTGAGGAAATGATTCCAGCAGAAATCCCTTCATTCCCCCTTGAACTTGCACCGAATCATGACAGTTGAGCAACTGATAGTTTTTTACTTTGGCACTTTGAACAAAAACTTGATCTTCACTTTGCAAATGCAGCTCCGGCCGCTCGTTTTCCTTAAACAAAATAGAAAATGAAACATTGTCAGGTCTAAAACTTTCTAAAAGCTCTCCTTGTTTGCTAAAAAAGTTAATTCCCTTTTTTAATGGAACAATGCGATCTTGTTTAGCTGCCGAATGAAGCGGAAGCGAATCCGATGAAAAAACAAAAAAATGCGGAGCTTTCATCGCGTGTGCACCCTGATAATTGTGGGACTTTGCGCTTCGACTTTAATTTTACTTTGAATAGGACGCGAACCTGGGCGCTCAAGCTTGATGTTGTGTTCCCCTAGAGGCAATGTCAGCGTTTGAGAAGTATCTGCAATTTTTTGTCCGTTTACACTGACGCGAATATCTTTAGAGACATCAAAAATCACTCTGCCTTTTTTAGAAGCAGGAAGAAGTTTTTTGGCCAGCACTTTTTTAGAGGCGACAACGGGCGTATTCATAAGCGGAGCGGCTGAAGTTGTGACATCATTAATTTCAACGGGTATCGTTTGAGGTTCTAACACTGGGCTCACGCTTTCTTGCAACTTTTGATTTTTAAAATATTGCAAGGTGATCCCTATTAACAGAACAAGAACTCCAGCTACCGGAATTATCTTCGCTGAGTTTTCAAAATAGAAAAGTGATTTCTTTTTTTTCCTCTTACTCAGTAAAAGACTTAGTTTTTCGGTAAATCGAGAGAGATGCTCTGATTCGGGTGCTAAAATATTAAGATGCGCAAGCACCATCCAGAGTTCAGCAATTTTTTTGGAATCAATTTTGTCATCAATCCTTGTCGCTTCATCTAGAAAACGCACCAAGGACTGATGTAAAAAATTCATCATTTGAAACACAAAATGGCTGCGATCAGACTTAAGCCAGGTTTCCAATTGGAACTCAGGTGTATCAAGCAATTTAAGATCGCGTAGATAAGTATCCAAATTTTGACTCATGATCGCGGCACTTTGAAAGCGCTCATCACTTTGTTTTGCCATTGCTTTGCAGATGATTTGGCTAAGCAAGGGGCCAATTTTGGGGTTCCGTTTTTCGGGAGCTTCAAGTTTTCCATCCAATAAAAGACTCAAAGATTGAATAGGATTTTGATGCTCAAAAGGACGAGTTCCCGTCACCAAAAAATACAAAATTGCGCCTGCTGAAAAAATATCGGCCCTTTTGTCACTTTGTGCCCCACGAGCCAATTCGGGAGCCATAAAACTCGGCGACCCAAGCATCTGTCCCGTTAAAGTTAAAGAACTTGAATCTCCGCTTCGACCAAGATCGAAGTCAATCAACGTGACAGCGAGCGAATTTTGCTTGCTGAAGTGAACAATAATGTTTTCGGGTTTTAAATCGCGGTGCAAAACATTTTCGCTATGTGCAGCTTCAACACAGTCTAAAATTTTAAGCATCAACATTGCGCTGAGTTCGGGTAACAAAAATGGCAACTTGCTTTGAAACGACGCAAGATTTTCGCCTTCCACAAATCTCGAAACCAACGCCACTTTGTCGGAATTTGGATCAATCACCAATTGGATCGGCCCGCTGAGACATGGACTTTGAATATTTTTCCAAAATTTCAATTGCCGATGAATACGTTCCATCGAAGCAGAATCTTTTAAAATCCCTGAACGAAAAACTTTAACAGCATAGTACTGCTGATCCGGCGCTTGAACTTTGTAAACTGTACCTTGTGCTCCACGTCCGACTTCGGGTCCAAGCTCATGAGGAAAGCTGGAGAAAGGCAATGATTCAACATTCTGCATGAATCAGCTAGAGATAGTCAGTCGATCCACTGATCTCAAGCGAAAAGAATTTCGACTAAGATATGGATATTTAAACTTTTGCAGATTTCCTAACGTTGATAATTCACAGATCCAGAAATGCTTAAGCCCGGCCGATTGCTGGGATAAGGGGGATAATAAACCCCACCGCTGTTCAATGACCCTGGCGAGTAGCCACCAAAGTAGTAACCTCCGCCACCCATGCCAGCACTACCGGTTGAAGAAAGCGTGGACCCTCCAAAACCCGTCATGCCTGGGTAGGACATTCCCATTTGGGCCATTTGGTAAGCGTAGTAAGCTTGGTAACTTTTTTCTTGAACTTTTTCCATGTCATCCAAAGTTCCTTGATAAAGCTTTGCCGCTTGGGCTTGCTGTTGTGCCTGTCTTGCCATTTGTGCAGCGTAAGCTGAATACATTTGTGCCTGCATTTGAGCGGTCTGCGCATTAAACGGAGCAGACGCCCCATATTGTCCGGGCGCACCTTGATAACCCGTAAATCCGCCATTCGGCCCCCAACCTGTGCCACCACCTGCCGTACCATAAGGGCCAGGCATTCCGCCCGCGCTCCAAGGACCATAAATTCCGTTGCTGCCATAGGGATACATGCCGTATCCACCGCCTTGCATGCCGTTATTCATTCCACCATAATAGCCACCAGGACCGTAAAAACCTACTCCACCATTACCGCCGCCACCGCATCCGCCGTACCAAGGAGCGTAAGGAGCTTGTCCACACATTCCACCGCCATAAGCGCCACCGGCCCAGGGAATTCCTGTACCACCAACAACTTGGCCACCGTTTCCATAACATGCGCCATAAGGACAACCACCACCGTAGCCGCTGTAAGCAGCGCCACCATAAATTGATCCGCCCATGCCGCCCGAATAGTGACCGCCACCGCCGCCCATTCCACCTTGGCCCCCGTGTCCATACATCCCGCCAACTCCGCCACCTGCGGTGACAATTGAGGGAAAGCCTAATTGAAAATTATAATCCATGGCCGCACGAGCATTGGATTCGTGCCTGCGATTGGCATCCCACATCGCGTAAGTGGGGAGACCAACTTTTGCGAGCCCCAACACCACATTTCCTACTGTGTCGTACCATTTGTTTTGTTGTTTAATGATAATTGGGCCACCACGATTGTAGTAGCCTCCAAAACATCCACCACCAAAGCGATCAATGCCGCCGTTCATGTAGGAATTTTGAGTTTCCCACGAAAGGTCGGGGCTCATATTTGCGCCATAACCGCGACAGGCATTTAAAATGGTTCTTGCAGCCGCTCTTTGACCGACATCATCATCAAGTTTTTTTCTAAATCCAAGATAGGCACATGCAAAAGAATCTTCTGTTGTGGGATCTTCACAGCGTTCTGTCATATCTGTTTCGCCAGATCCCGAATCTAAAAGGGAACCCAGATCTCCAAAGCCTCCAGCGGAAGCACCGCCACTTTGGCCTTGCCCACCACTTCGCGAGAGTTCGGAATATTGTAGATAAATTTCGGTCTTAATGCTCTCGCAGCGACGAACAACTGCGCCACGACCACCAGCTTGGGAAATTTTGTTTAAATTAAATTGTTCACACAAAGGATTGGTGAAAGGATAATTGCGGCTGGTAGAAAACCCTGCTCGGTAAATTCTTTTATTTGATTCAACCCAAGCCCATGATTCTTTCACATATCCATCGCGATCAAAAGGCTGGCCACTTGGACCATTTTTTAAAAGAGTACAGGCATGTAAAAGTGAGGCTTCTTCGGCGTCTCCACCCTCATCATCATAAGAATCATCGGGACGAGGTCTTGGAAGGGGACGATCTTGACCGCCATCATTTAGACCTGCAAATGTTGAAGTGCTGTAAAAGCTAACAATACAAAACAGCAACAGGGTGCCAAAAAATGATCTTTTAAAATGCCACGTGCATCGTGATGACATATCCTTCAATCCCCCTATTCCTATTGTAACGTATCGACCGCCTGAGTTGGAAACTTGAATTTTAGGGAACTTAGGCCATTTTTCGCCAATTCTTTGATTCTTATGGACGAAAGTCGCCTCAGCGACGCCGCTCCCCTTGCAAGATCTCAAAGAATGGCTAAAATTTTGACAGAAAGTAACAACAATAAGCATATGAATTTTGGCCTCCAATCAAGAAGCCCGGTTTACAGTTTAAAAACCCGCACGCTTATTTTAAGTTCGATTCTTTTGCTGCTTTCGGCCTTTGGACTATTTTTGTTAAATCAATCCCAGGACAAAATTCTCACTGCTTCAAAAGAAATTCGCCAAGTTTTAATTCCAGCGAGCCGACTTTTTGAAGAAGCCAAAGGGGAGCTGGATTTGCAAAGTCAGGAACTTCTTTTGATGAATAGTTCCCAATCCCAAAGCGAACTTAGCGAACAAAGTTTGGGACTTTTAAGATTGGGACCTGCTGTAAAATCACTTTTACAACTTTATCAAAGCCCGGTTTTACCTGCTTCGCTTCGTCCCTTGATGGAACCTTGGATTAAAGGCATTGAAGATTATCAAATGCAGTATTCAAAATTGACCACGGTATCGCAGGGAATATTGAAACTAAAATCACTCAGACAAAAAACACACCTTCTCCATCGCGCTTTAGAGCGCGAGTTGAGTCTTCAACTGCTAAAACTGTCCGAATCGGCAAATCAAATTAGCAACTATTGGAGTGCCGCATTGCTCTGTGCGTGTTTTGCTACCCTTATTTTTTTAATGCTGCTTTGGAAGTGGATGGCGCCACTCGAGAACATGAAGGAATGGCTAAAAGTTTACCGCAACATTGACGGCGAAAATTCGTTTCTCAATGCGCCTCCACCGCCTTCCGTTTTGGGCAGAGGCCCCCTAGCCCCACCCGCAGAAGTCCAGGAATTGGTTGATGCTCTGAGATTTCATCTGGCGCATTTTAAAAATCTGGCCAAAGACCTGAAAAAGAAATCCGAAGAAAATCGCGAAACCGAAAGGTCCATCACCACTTTGTTCACGGGTTTTCAATATCTCCTTCGCCACAATCAAGATCTGCTTTCGGAACTGATTAAAAAAGAAAAACTCGCCTCCATGGGCGAGATGGCTGCTCAATTGGCCCACGAAATTCGCAATCCCCTCAATTCGCTAAATTTAAAATTGGAGCTTTTACGAGAAGATTTGCAAGGCAAAGATCGCGAAAAAATCGATCGAGTTTTGGGAGAAATTGACCGCTTAAATGCGCTCACAGAGTCGCAACTGCAGGTCGCTAAATACAAACCCCACAATTCGGAAGCTCTCCATCAGGCGACCTTAAAAGAATGCCTGGATGATGTGTTAGATCTCTTTCAAACTCTGGCACATTCTAAAAATATTCAATTGAGCACAGATACTTTGGAAAATTTGGATTTCTCGTTTCACCCGCTTCCACCAACTGTTTTAAAAAGTTGCTTGGTAAATGTGATCAAAAATGCCATTGAGTCATTTGAAACGACTTCTGTCCAAAAGAAAGAAATTAAAATAAAAGTTTCACTCACAATTATTTCTTCCCAAAACCAAGAGCTTTCAATCAGCATTCTAGACAACGGCGCAGGGTTTAGTCCCGAATGGCTGACTCATCCGTTTAAGATTTTTCAAAGTGCCAAGAGTAGTGGAACAGGCCTGGGGCTCAACACCTGTGTAAAAATGCTCGAGCCCTACCAATTCAAACTTGTTATTAATCAGGATCTAGAAGAAAAGTTTGCCACTTCAGTGAGCTTAAAGGGACCCATAGTGATAGAAAAAAACAAATACCAAAACTCCATTCTCACGGATGGACAGAATTGGAATGCCTTATGAGTCAAAATCGGCGAATTTTGTTAGTAGATGACGAGCTTGAAAATTTAAGTGCGCTCAAAGAAGTTATCGAGCGCGAAGGCTACGATTGTCTTGTCGAAAGTGACGCTACACTGGCGCTGACACATTTACGAAATGATCCCAGCATCGCGCTCATCATCACAGATCTCAAAATGCCCATAATGAATGGTATTGAAGTTCTGCAAGCGGCAAAACTTTTACGACCTGATGTCAGCCGTGTCCTTGTCACCGCCTATGGCAGCATTGAAGAAACCGTCAGTGCTATGAAACTTGGCGCTTTTGATGTGCTGGCCAAACCGCTTAAGACCAAAGTGATTCGAGAACTATTGCAAAAAATTATGAGCAAAGTTCCACCGCAAACATCGGCTTTGCGAGAAATCGAAAACCCCGCATACAAAATTTCTTTGCCTTATCAAGAAGTCATGCAGCGCATTCAAAAAGCGGCGTCCTCAAATGCTCAGGTGTTACTCCTAGGCGAATCGGGGAGTGGTAAAACTTATTTAGCAAAACAGCTGCATCTCGCTTCGCTTCGCTGCGACAAACCTTTTATTGCGCTGAATTGCGCGGCTATTCCCTCCGAACTTTTGGAATCAGAACTTTTTGGTTTTGAAAAGGGCGCTTTTACCGGTGCCACACAAAGCCGAGAAGGAAAAATCATGGCGGCCCAAAACGGCACGCTTCTTTTAGATGAAATCGGCGACCTGCCGCTTTTCTTGCAGGGAAAACTTTTGCAGTTTTTGCAGGAAAAGAAATTTTTCAGACTTGGCTCTAACAAAGAGCAAATTGCGGACGTCCGAATCTTGGCTGCCACACATCAAAAACTTGATGTGCTTATACGCGAAGGCAAATTTCGGGAAGACCTTGCCTATCGCCTTAGGGTGATCGAAATCGAGGTTCCCCCACTGCGATCGCGAAAAGACGACCTCTATTGGTTGGTGCCGAGTATTTTAGATCGTCTGGCCGAAAAAAATTCGACGTCTATCGTGAGAGTGAATTTTGCGAGTTTTCAAGCGCTCTACGAATACAACTGGCCAGGCAATATCCGAGAACTTGAAAATGTTTTGGAAAGCGCACTCGTCATGTCCTCGGATGAAGAAATGCGCGAAGGACTGCTATCTCCGCTTTCCTTGCCCCAAAAAATCATCAATTCTCCCGAAAGAAGCCCCGTGAGTGGGATGAAAATTTGCGATCTCGCGAGTCTTGAAAAACAAGCGATTCAGCAAGCGCTGTTAAGCACCGCGGGGAATCGGAGACTTGCGGCTCAGTTGCTAGGAATTTCTGAAAGAACACTTTATCGAGTGCTGGGGTCGCAAAGTCCAGAGGCCCCTTTAGTGATTTGAACGAGAATTCTGTTTTTTTGGCGTAGCATCGCGACTTTGAATGGACTAAGTCTAGAACACAATAACTATGGGCACGATTACTACAGACCAACTCATGATTTTTCTACCCCTTGCATTGGCCGCTGTGTTGATTTCGGTTTTTGCTTTTCGAGCGTTCAAAAATTCAAAGCAAAAAAAAATTCATCTACCTTCTGCCAATGAAACACAGTTTAAGGGATTAAAAGACGCCGTCACAATTCAAGCCCCGAAAGCACCTTCAACCCCATCAAGCAAAACGCTCAGCACAGATTCTTGGTGGAATGCCCTGTCAAAAACGCGTGAAAAATTTTTTAGTTTTTCGGCAGATTCCAATTCCTCATTGCGAGAATCCTTAGAAGAAGCCTGTTTGGTTTCGGATCTTGGTGTCGCCAACACGGCCGAAGCGTTGGGTGCACTTGATTGGACCGAGATTTCAAAACTCGCCACTCCCGCGTCGCAAGTGGATATGGCCAAAAAAAAATTATCGCAAATTATAGAGCCCTGGATACTTTCCTCAAATGCCCACAGTGAAGATTGGGTGGCAACTTTGATGCAAAAGACTGCAGCACCTCGAGTGATTTGGTTTATTGGTGTCAATGGTGTGGGCAAAACAACATCGATTGCGAAGTTGGCTGGAGAACTAAAAAACAAAGGTCACTCGGTTCTTTTAGCTGCGGGAGATACCTTTCGAGCCGCGGCAGGTGAGCAACTTGAAGTTTGGGCACAACGCTTAAATATTGATTGTGTGAGAGGCCAAGCCGGAGCCGACTCGTCAGCTGTGCTGTTTGATGCCATCGAACGAGCCAAAGCCAAATCGATTGATTTTGTTTTGTGCGATTCTGCCGGTCGATTGCACAATCAAAATCAATTGATGGAAGCGCTCAAAAAAAATCGCAGAGTGATCGAAAAAGCCTGCCCCGGTGCGCCTCACGAAGTTCTTTTAGTGCTTGATGCCAACACAGGGCAAAACATGATCAACCAAGCTGAACAATTTATTTCGAGTGTGGGTGTGACGGGTCTAATTTTAACAAAACTCGATGGCACGGCTCGAGGCGGAGCCGTAATTGCGGTGGCCCGAAAAACCCAATTGCCCATCCGGCGTTTAGGATTGGGAGAAACCGTTGCAGATTTTGTTCCCTTTCATGCGGAACGATTTTCAAAAGCTTTACTGGGAATGGAAGAGGTACAATCATAAAATGAAACATTTTGTTTTGGCGACTTTTGTTATTGCAAATGGATTTTTCTCAACTAACGTTTCGGCCATGGTTATCTGCAGAATCAATGGAAAAGAAGTCAGCTCGACTCCTGAAAATTTTACGGGCGTCATGACTTGCAAACATGATGATGGGAAATTGAATCGCGAAGAATCTTTTGTAAATGGCAAAAAAATTGGTCGCCAAGTGATGATCACTTTTGACGATCACCGCATCGAAAGCACAACGGATACCAATGAACAAAAAACTGGAATTGAACGAAAGTACTTCCCCAGTGGCAAGTTAAAGGAAACCAACGAGTATTCAAAAGGCAAGCAACAAGGATTGCAACACCGCTATTTCGAAAACGGCACATTGATTTCCAAAGCTTGGTATGACAATGGGAGTGAAACAACGCGCATTGATTGGACCGAAAAAGGAAAGCTTTATCGTGTTGAATGCGGTGACAAAGAATTTTTTAAAGAGCAGGGAGATCTTTGTGGCTTCCGAGGCGAAAAAGAAATTGAGTTTTTTAATGGCAAGGGCGAAGTTGTTGCCAAAGAAAAATACCTCAATGGAAAGCTTCTCGCTTCCAGCGCGCATAGCGGCAAAGACACCATTATCGACACCGAACAAAAGGGACCCAACACCCGAGCGATCATTGTGAAATCGAAAAAAACAAAAACTGTACTTGCAAAATTTCAAGTTCAAAGCAGCGATGGAATAAATTTTAGTTTTGATGGGAGTTCTGAATTTTTCTTTGAAGACGGAAAGATAAAAAGTAAGTCGACGTGGAAAAACGGAACTTTGCTTAGCGAAACGGAGTTCTACCAAAACGGTAAAATGTCTGTTGAATCAAAATTTAGCAAAGTATCCGAAAAAGAAACTCGTGGACAAAGGTCGTATTACACGGATTCTGGTCTGTTAAATTCTGAGTCCGAATTCCTTGTAAATAGCTACGACTATAGACAATACGGCTACCATGCGAGTGAAAACTATTCTACCCAATCGATCGTCAATCGCTACTATGGCAAAGATGGAAAAATGGCTTTCGAGTATCATTATGATAAGGATGGAAATCTTAAAAACAGTCGTGAGCTTTTGAAATCAGGAAAATTCAGTTTAAAAGAGTATTTTCCTGATGGGTCAACAAAATCCGAAAAAGTTGAGTAGCAGTCATCAAATATTATTTAAGGTATAAATACATCAAATAACGCGATGCACTAACGCTCTTGCTTCTTGAACTCAGCCCGTTTGGCCTACAAAGTTTCCCCAATATGTGCATTTTCGCTGTTTTTATGGCATTCTCTACCTAACGATGACCTCAGCAATGGAACAGACAACTGCGACTGTGACGACGACTGCTCAGACTTTGGGGCAAGAGACAAGTCTGGAATTCAGTCAAACGATTGGTCAATCCTTACAAACTGAACTCTTTTCGGATCTTCCAAAGATTCCAAAAGCTAATAAAGTTGCAGAACTCGAACTCGCCGATGTTCGAGTCAAAGTGTCTACCGATGCTACGCCGTCAGCGTTGAGGCAAATTCGTGAAATTGTTGAAAACAAGTATTCACAGTTTGCGACCAAAAAAACGGTGAAGGGAATAACCCCTCATCAACAGCTGCTGCTCACTGCTTATAGTTTGGCAGAAGAACTTTTGAAGGAACGTGAAAAATCAAAAGTTCTCAAACGAAAAGTGAATGAGCGCTTGGGTCGATTACTAGATCGAGTCGAATCGAACCTCAAGTAAGTCTATAGAACGCTTAGCTGCAAAGGCACGCTAAAGGGTTCGACAGAGCAGCTCCTAGACTCGTTGAAGATAGGTGTTCTATGTATCATATGTCTGGATATCCAAAATCCGGCCATCTCACCAAATGGGATGGTTTGCCCCTTGAAAAGCATCTCAGTTTTGAAGTCGAGCTTCCACCTGCCCGCAAATTGGCGCGCGATTATCAGCGAGTCCGCGGTGCAGAATCCAAACTTCACTGGAAACCTAGCGAGCTCCCTACCGAATTGCTCCTCAAACACGAAGTCATCGGTTTTTTTGTCACCAAGCCCGATTGGGACGAGCCCGAATCGCTCGATAGCTTGCTTGGAACTTTCGAAAAATCCCACCGTTCCATCGTCCTTTGCCTTCCTCGCATGGATGCCGAAAAAAACATCATGCAGTTTTATGAAGTCAAAGACCCTTCAAAAGATTTGGTGATGAACACGAAACTTGGAATTTTGGAACCCAAAGCCAATCACAGACGTAAACGTCAACCTACTCTGCTTATGATCCCCTGCCTGATGGCGGACCTAAATGGCGCACGCATTGGCCGAGGTGGCGGATTTTATGACCGTTATTTAGCGGCTCACAGTGAAGTCACCGAGCGCGTTGGAATTTTACATTCCACATCGCTTATTGAGCGAGGAATTCCCAAACACTGGATAAAAGATCACGACCAAAAACTTAGCGCTTTGGTCACCGAACAAAAATTTCAACACATACAATCTCACAGACAATCTTAAATAAAGGAATTTGACCATGTCAGTTTCACTCTTCATAGCAGTCGCAGTTGGCCTTCTCGTTGGTGCGGGAATTGTCTTCTTTTTTTTCAAACAACAACAAACAGCAATGGAGGCCGCAGCTAAAGAGCGAGCCGCCTCGCGCGAAAAAGATGCGCGTCGCAAAGCCGAAGATATTGTTAAAGAATCCGAGCGAAAAGCTCGCGATGCTGTTGATCAAGCGAGACGAAAATACGAACAATCGGTGCAGCAAAAATTAGAAGAAACCCGCAGATCCGAACAGCGCGCTAAAGACATTGAACGTCAGCTTGCTGACGAAAAAAAAGCTGCGCAAGAGTCTAAAGAAAAATCTGAAGCTGCAGCTCTCAAAGCTGAGCGCGCGGCTTCTGAACATGAACGCGCAACAAAAGCATCGGAAGCTACAGAAGCCCACTATCGCACAACACTTGAAGAAACTAAACGAAGCCTAGAACGCGTGGCTTCGATGACCGAAAAAGAAGCTCGCGATTTGTTGCTGAAATCGATTGAAGAAGACACCAAAATTCACGCTGCAAAAATGGTCCGCAGCATCGAAGAGCAAGCCAAAGAAGACGCCGAAAAATCTGCAAAGCGAATTATTTCGATGGCCATTGGCAGATATTCTTCAGAGTATATTCCCGAGCGCACGACTTCTATGGTCACGCTTCCAAATGACGAAATGAAGGGCCGCTTGATCGGTCGCGAAGGCCGAAACATTCGAGCACTTGAGCAAGCCACAGGCTGCGACATGATTGTGGACGACACTCCCGAAACTGTTGTGGTCAGTTGCTTTGATCCCGTCCGTCGTCACATCGGAAAAACAGTTCTCGAGTCACTCATTCAAGATGGTCGCGTGCATCCTGGACGCATTGAAGAACTCGTTGAAAAAGTTTCGCATGCCGTGAACGGTCAAATTAAAGAGGCCGGAGAGCGCGCGCTCGTAGAACTTGGAATTGTTTCCATGCATCCTGAGCTTGTTAAAATTATCGGACAACTTCAGTTTAGATATTCCTACACACAAAATCAGTATTATCACGTCCTGGAAGTCGGGCACATTGCGGGCCTGATGGCTGCCGAACTTGGACTTGATGTGAAAAAAGCTAAACGCGCGGGCGTCTTGCACGATATTGGCAAAGCCCTCACTCACGAAATGGACGGTTCACACGCGGTGATAGGCGCTGACCTTTGCCAAAAGTACGGCGAGCCAGCCGACATCGTTTACGCCGTCCGTGCCCACCATGAAGACGTCAAGCCACTTAACTGGTTAGACTTTTTAGTTATCGGTGCAGATGCGATTTCAGGAGCACGTCCCGGTGCGAGACGAGAACAACTTGATAATTATGTGCGTCGATTGACAGACTTAGAGCGCATTGCCAATGCCTTCCCTGGTGTGGAGCGCAGCTTTGCGATTGCGGCTGGTCGTGAATTGCGAATTATGGTCGAAAATTCCCGAATCAACGACGAACAAGCTGTTATGTTGTCCCGCGATATCGCATCACAAATTGAAAAAGATATGACCTACCCCGGTCAAATCAAAGTCACCGTGATTCGCGAAACTCGCGCCACAACTTTGGCGAAATAGTCAAAAAACTCTGGCAAAAAATTAACCTTACAAAATAAACAAAGATTTATTTTGTAAGGTTCCATCTTAGAATGGAGGCTATGAAATCACTTCAAGCTTCCATTTGTAAATTTTTCTTTTTTGCCCTGAGCTGTTTTTCTTTGCCATCAATGGCTGCGAGCAAATTTTCGCCCTTCCCTGAAGATTTAAAGTATTCCACTTCAAACAAAGACGTCTTTCTAGCAGAAGAACAAATTCATATTGAAAAGTTAGACACCTATTTCGCTGATTTGGGATTTGAAAAAGTTATCACTCCAACTGAAGAAGAAAATCGCTTTTTAGGTGTGGATCAAGTGTATTGGAATACAAAGACCGACCAAGCCGTTCTTGTAAAATACGACGTGGCTCCAGAAACCGCTTTGCCTGAGGATCAGGCCCTCACAGTTGAAGATGCTTTTGTTATGCACACCAAATTGAATTCGGGTTTAGGAGTTGCGCTGATGTTTGACAATTTATCATCATCAAGAAGTGACGAAATTTTTGATGATTTTAATAAAATTATTTCAACAAAACAGGCGTCAGCTTCATCTTTGCATTCTTTACTCGTGACCGAAGCGCATGCCTGGTCGCTCTTTGGAAAAAAGAAAAAAAGCGCCGAACAAGAATCCACGCATAAAGGGGCTGATGTTAAAAATGAAGAAAAAAATCCTAAAAAAAGCAAAGGCGATTCAGGCTCCGAAAAAGGTGCTGAAGCACCAGCTGACGAAGACAAACTTGAAAACAAAGAAGGCAGCTTCGCCCAGCATGTGGGCCAATGTCTTGCGGGTATTGGCAAAGGTCTTTACGATTCGACAATAGGCATGGCAATCAATGTGGGTAAAGGTGCCATTAAACTTGTCAAAGCCACCGCGTGGGCAATCACCCACCCCAAACAAGCGTGGAGTAAAACGCGAAAACGTTGGAGCGAGTTTAAAAGTCTGATGAAAGCTGCAACATCTTACGCAGCATACGATACAGGGTTCGGAAGAAAAGATGACAAATTCTCGGGATATTATTTAGGACTCGAAGACGTGGGCTATGACGTTCAAGGTGAAAATGGAAAAGGCGACAAAAAATCTAAGTCTTCAAAAAAGACAGGCAAGGGACCGACTTACAAAGAAGACAAAAAAAATCAGCCCAAAAAGTCTTCAGCATATTCGCTACTGACCCCCACCCAAAAAACAAAATTTGTTTGCCGATTGGTTGCCATGTTTGGAGTGGCAGGAGCTTCTTGGTACTTTATGGCAGGCAACGTACCCGCTTTAGCGAGCGAAGTTCAAAGTTTTCTTTCGGGCTCAGCAACTGTTGCATCTTCCGAATCAGGCCGAAAATTTTTCATGGAAGGGGAATTTGCGAAGTATCAGGAAAGCCTTGGCGAAAAACACAAACAACTCAAAGCCGATCAAATCGAGTTTTCCCGACAATGGGCTCGCAAAAACCCCAAAGAAGCGGCGGCTATTCTAGCGAGATATCATAAGTAGCGATTTGAAAATTCTCATTTATGAAGAAAATACCCCTGAAATGGATTCAAAACTTAGACACTCACGTCGCCACTCATAAAAAGCGAGGCAAATTTTTAAGCGCCGCGAGCGGTATGGTATTTGTCAATGGAATATTTTATGTGATCGCAGACGACGAACTTCACCTTGCATCCTTCCCTCTTAATAAAAAAGGGCAGCTTCATAAAATTTTCAAATCCAAAAAATTGCCTCATGAAAAAAGTAAACGGAAAAAAGCTAAACCGGATCTTGAATCATTGTGTCTTTTGAAAAACACAAAAAAAGAAGTCACGTTAGTTGCAATTCCCTCGGGTTCCACTTCCAAGAGAACACAAGGCGCAAAGATATACTTAAACAAAACAGATCCTCTTAAAGCTCAAAAGATTCAAAAAATAGACTACTCAAAACTTTTCAAATTTCTGCTTAAAATTCCTCCTGAACTTAACATTGAAGGCGCGCTTATCTTTCGAAATAATTTTCTCTTAGCCCAAAGAGGAAATGGAAAGTTAGGAGACAATTCGTTGATTCGTCTAAACTTTGAAAAGTTTAAAGCAGACCTCAAAAAAGGAATGATTTCAAAAAAGTGCTATGAAGACTCAAAGAGACTCAACATTGGAAAGCTCGATTCCCATTCGCTCAGCATTACTGACTTGGCCGAAGGCAGTGATAAAAAGATTTACTTTCTTGGTGTCGCGGAAAACAGTCATTCCACTTACCTCGACGGCACTTATCAAGGATCAGTGATTGGAACTTTGGATCTCTACGGAAAAGTAAAAATTCTGGGTCATCTTCAAGTCGCCGAAAAACCCGAAGGTTTGTTTTTCAAAGCAAATTCGCGAAAATTTTATCTTGTCACCGATGCCGATGATCCCAGTATTCCATCTAAACTTTATCAGGGACTCATGCCTCATTCGAAGCTAAAAGAAAAAGTTAGTGAAGATCATGAATAAAATTCGTGACAGAATCAAATGAGATTCCGTTGCATGAGATCCGTAGAATCGCCTGCAAAATATTTAGACACTTTGCAGAATTAGAACCAATTTTCTTAACAAAAGTCCCGGATTCCAACACTTAGCACGGAATCTGTATTGCATATTCTAAAGTTGGGGGCTTCAATGAAAAATCATGTGTACACAAATTTCGCGATCTCGTTTTTAATCTGTGCCTTAACTTTTACGGCAGATGCTTCGGATTCATCCGGGAATTTCGTAGCGAAAACAAATGGAAAGTTGCCGAGAAAAAAATAAACTATTGGGGCACTCTCAAAAATACAGACGAAATAGGCAAGTGGCTCGGAGTAATGGGCTTTTTCCTAAATTCTGCCAATGCAGTTTCCAATTGGACCAAGGAAGACCCCAAAAGCACATCTTACTAAACACGATAACGCTTAGCATTAGCCCCTTAAGCTTTTCGATTCCTACTTGAGAGCTCTGTCGTGAATGGCTAGCTTGCCCCATTCAAACCTCAAGCAAATTAGAAAAGAGTTCATTTTGAAAATTTTATTCTTAGGAGACATCGTCGGTGAAGCTGGCCGCGCGATTGTGAAACGCTTTGTGCCGCGCCTTCGCGAAAAGCACAATTTAGACATCGTCATCGCCAATAACGAAAACATGGCCGGCGGCTTTGGGATCACGCAGGAAACCTACCTCGAAATCTCCCAAGCTGGAGTCGACGTGATGACCGGCGGCAACCATTCCTTCGACAAAAAAGAAGGCGTTGCCGTTTACCAAGAAGAAACAAATATCGTCCGGCCTGCCAATTTTCCTAAAAATACTCCTGGCAGAGGCTACCTGATTCACAGCACCACCAAAGGTCTTAAACTTGGAGTGATCAACGTCATGGGTCGAGTGTTTATGGAGCCCCTTGATTGTCCCTTTCAGGCTGCTGAAGACGCATATGCCGAGATTCGCAAAGTGACACCCAATATTCTTATCGATGTGCATGCCGAAGCCACATCCGAAAAGGCGGCAATGGCGTGGCACTTTGATGGGCGAGCGAGTTTTGTGGTGGGCACTCACACCCACGTTCAAACCGCAGACGAGCGTATCCTTCCAAACGGCACTGCTTTTCTAAGCGATGCCGGAATGTGCGGTCCCTACGATTCCATCATTGGCATGCGAAAAGACATTATTCTTCAAAAGTTCATAACCCGACGGGGTAAAAAGTTTGAAGTGGCCCAAAACGATGCTTGGTTAACGGGCGCCATAGTCGAAATTGATGAAGCGACGGGTCGAGCTTTAAATATTGAAAGAATTCGCGTCGAAAACGACCGAGCAAGTACCCATCCTTAAAGTTTTGAGGTAAAAACGTAAATCCGCATGAGCAACCAAGAACCTGAGATCAATTCTAAGATTAAGGAAGCTGCTAAAGAGCAGCTTGCATTGATCAAAAGAGGTACTGCCGAAATCGTACCCGAGGCAGAACTCCTAGCAAAACTTGAGCGATCCATTGCGACTGGCAAGCCTTTGCGAATCAAACTTGGGGTGGATCCTTCTACCAGCGACCTCCACTTAGGCCACACCGTAGTGCTACAAAAACTTAAAAATTTTCAAGATTTAGGTCATCAAGTTTTGTTCTTGATTGGCGATTTCACGGCACAAATTGGTGACCCCTCAGGGAAATCCGAAACCCGAAAGCAGCTTTCAAAAGACGAAGTTCAAAAAAATACTAAAACTTATGCCGATCAAGTTTTAAAGATCTTAAATCCTTCCAAAACTTCCATCGTGTTTAACTCGCAGTGGTGTGACCCCTTAAAAATTTCAGACGTCATTCGCTTAGCCTCCCAAATCACCGTTGCCCGAATGCTAGAGCGCGATGATTTTGCTAAGCGCTACTCCGAAAAACTTCCTATCGCTTTGCACGAATTTTTGTACCCCGTGATGCAAGCTTATGACTCAGTTCAATTGCGAGCAGACGTGGAATTAGGAGGAACCGACCAAAAATTCAACGTGCTTTTAGGTCGTGACTTCCAAAAAGCCGCTGGCCAAGAAGCTCAAGCAGTGGTTTTGCTTCCCATTTTAGAGGGCACCGACGGCGTCCTGAAAATGTCGAAGTCGCTCAATAACTATATAGGCATCACTGATGCTCCCAAAGAAATGTTCGGAAAAATCATGGCAGTTTCGGACAAACTGATGTTCCGCTTCTATGAACTTTTGACTTCGCAAGATCTAGAAAAAATCAAAACGCTGCATCCCAAAGAAGCCAAAGTAAAGTTAGCTCACGAATTGGTCGAACGTTTTCATGGAACCGAAGCAGCCAACGATGCTGCCGAACAGTTTGAATCGGTGTTTTCGAAAAAACAAATTCCAGATGATGTCCCCACCATTATCGTGACCATGGCTCAAATCGCGCTAACAAAAGTATTAGCCGAAAACGATATGGTGAGCTCATTGTCCGAGGCTCGCCGACTGATTGCCCAAGGTGGCGTGACTGTTAACGGCGAAAAAGTCTTGGACACTGCCTTCATTATTGAGAACGAAACTGAAGCTTTAATTAAAGCTGGCAAACGTAAGTTTTTAAAAGTTGTTTTTAAACAACGTCCCACGAATAACTAAGCTTTAGGGATCGATAAAAAGGGCCTGCATCTTAAAGTTGTTTTTATCTCATTTCTCCCAAACGCTCGGACTTTCTAATCATGAATTCAAATTTTTTAACATTGTTTAAATGCACGAACTAAACTTCCGCTTTAACAAAACTCAAAGATTTTAGCGGAACGTGGGGTTTCACTTTATCAAAAATCTTATCCTCGTGAACAAGGTAAGCCTTCATATCTAAAGCGCTTTGAAGCACGTGTGCGTCAGGGGTTGATATTGTTATTCCCTTTTTTGCGAGTAATTTGCGGAGTTGACCAACTCTAACCCAATGCTCAAACGAATTGTCACACAAAGGAAGCTCAGCAAGAAATTCTTTAAGTTCGGTCTCTATTGATTCTGATTGCTTAGTACCACTTATAAGTTCTGCCGCAACGACTGCGGGCAGGTAGACTCGACCTTCTTTAAGCGCAACATCAACTTGCTCCTGCAATAAGACTCGCTTCCCATTGAAATAATTAATCCAACTGGAAGTATCAACTACGAGAGCGTTCACGACTAGCCTCCAGATTCACATCGAGCTTGAGTTTTCCCTTTAGAGTTGATGCCTTTTCAAAAGCCCTGCTGCGTCGAACAAGGCGAAGTCCAAGCACCAGCGTTTCAGTGATTCCCTGTCCAGTCACTTCTTGCGCTTCTTTTAACAGGTCCTCGGGAAGATTTGCGGTTATTCTCTTGGCTTTTACCATATGTATATATAAATGTATCACAATCAATACACACGTCAATACAAAAAATCGCCCGCATGGCACTCATTTTTCTTTGAATTCCAGTGAAAATCAAAGACCTAAAATTCAGAATCTAACTCGTCCAAAACTGCTCGCGCTTCCATTTCGGGGACTTCGTGTTTTTGAGCGAGAGAAAGCTCTAAGCCTTTTTCAGCTGCGACTCTGGCGTCGTCTCGGCGACCAAGATTCAAATAAACTCGTCCAAGCATTCCATACGCTAAAGCAAAATCTTGCTGCATCTTTACGACATTTTCCAGCAATGGAAGTGCCTCGCCCAAGCGTTTTTCATCGCACAGCGCTTTGGCCGCGGTAAAACACACCAACTCATTAGAGGGGTCATCTTGGTAAACACTTAGCCATTCGTCAGCGCTACTCATAGCCAAAGATTGTGCCAAATTTTTGACGTTTGCAAGGTGCAAAGTTGGCAAATCTTTCCACTTATTCAATCTCCAAAATTTGAGCCCAAAAATCTCAAGCAAAGCTACTTTTCGGTCGATAAGACAGACTTGAAGGACCCTTTAAAAACGCTTGATTTTTCATTATCGCGCTTACGGAGTTTGCTTTATTTTCTTTTTGTTGCAAACTCATTCGCTAGTCTTGCGCAGTCCTACAATCTCGACGGCCAAACGCAGCAGCGAATTAATTTTTTTCAAGGCAACAGGCTTGAGCTTTTGGCAACAGGACTACCGAACGGAATTTTTGAAGTGCAATGCAAACTCGCCGACCAAAGTTACCGCAAGGAAAAATGGTCAAATTTAATCACTGGGGCACGAACCTCGGGTGACTACGCTCATTGCGATCGAAACGCTGGGTGGGTAGTCGTGCAAAACGGCTCAAAAGCGTGTTGCGCATGGGAACCTCAATTGAGATTTGCATACGACCAATTCCTTTCCCAACAAAATCAGGTACGACAGGAGCCCTTAAGACATGTACAAACTCGCTTACCAAGGCACTATCAGCAGAATCAAAACGGAACCCGAACATCAGACGCGGCAGAGGCACTTGCGTCAGAAGTTGAGTTCGTAAAAAGCATTTACAATCAAACCTTAAGTGCTCAAATGCCGGTTCAATGCCCTATGAAAGGCGCAAAAAATAGAAATGAAACTTGGTCTTGCGCGGGAGTTATTGGAAGCCCGACCAGTGGAGATTTGAGTTTCGTCACTGGCCCCAATGCTCCCTGCTCTGGACTCTACCTTGTTCGAAGTTGTACGGGCGATCCCAAAATTCCAAAATCTAAAACTTGTTGTGCAACTGCTAGCACTTTAGCCAATGCCGTACGGGAAACCCGACACCTACAAAATATTGCAGGAAATTTTAACCAGAACCAAGATTTTAAAAATCAACAACAAGCCAAATGCCTATCTGAAAAGTACCTGTTCGGTCTTGGGCTGGGCTTTGACGCAGGCCCCAAGGGCTCTGAAGAACATGGTGTCTGGGTCGTGACGCCGGTTAAATCGGAACGTGTACTCGGCTAAATAC
>Ga0247843_1000609_pt1 | contig 82536 bp, 79 predicted proteins | sample LaCruzMarch2017__FD_192420 | JGI IMG/M metagenome (GOLD analysis project Ga0247843, IMG submission 192420) | Freshwater microbial communities from meromictic Lake La Cruz, Castile-La Mancha, Spain - LaCruzMarch2017_8m | ecosystem: Environmental > Aquatic > Freshwater > Lake | place: Spain... | reverse complement strand
CTGTCACAGGTTAGCGGTTCTGTCTCGCTTCAACGTCGCACGGAACCCGCATGGCCTCCGGATTTGGCATCCTCAACGCGGTCGAGCGGATCGGCAACAAACTGCCCGATCCGGTCTTCCTCTTCCTGTGGTTCATCCTCGCCCTCATCATCCTGAGCCTCGTCGGCGCAGGCCTCGGCTGGGAAAGCGTCAATCCGGTGACGGGCGACGTCCTGCGGGCGCAGAGCCTGTTGAGCCCGGAGAACCTGTCAAAGCTGATCATCGACATGCCCCGGACCCTCGCGGCCTTCCCGCCGCTGGGGATCGTCCTGACGGTCGTCTACGGCGCGGCGGTCGCCGAACGGGCCGGGCTTTTCACGACAGCCTTCCGGGGCATGCTGCTCAACGCCCCCCGGTTCATCCTGACGCCCGTCGTCGCCGTCACCGGCATGGTTTCGCACCATGCCTCGGACGCGTCCTACGTTGTTGTCATCCCCCTCGCAGCCGTGATCTTCGCTGCGGCGGGCCGCCATCCGCTGGCCGGTCTTGCGGCCGGTTTCGCCGCCGTGTCCGGTGGCTTCGCGGGCAATCTGTTTCCGGGTGCCTCCGATGCCCTGATCCTGGGCATCACCGAGCCGGCCGCCCAGCTGATCGACCCGACCTACACCGTCACCATCGCCGGCAACTGGTTCTTCTCCATCGGCATGGTGGTGATCTTCACCCCCATTATCTGGTTCCTGACCGACGTCGTGATCGAGCCACGCCTCAAGAAGCGCGCACCCATCGCGATCGAGGGTCCCAAGGCCGACGAGAAGACGCCCCTGACGCGTGAGGAAAAGCGTGGACTGGCCTTCGCCGGCCTGACCCTGCTCGGCATGGTCGCGCTGTGGACCCTCATCCTGCTCATTCCCGGCTCGCCCTTCATCGATCCGGAGGCCGAGCCGAACACCCGGCTGAATCCGCTCTACCAGTCGCTGGTGGCCTTCTTCGCCGTCCTCTTCTTCCTGGCGGGCGGGGCCTACGGGGTGGGCGCGGGCACGGTGAAGAGCCACCGGGACCTTGTGGTCATGATGCGCGACGGCATCGCCCAGATGGCCCCGTATGTCGTCCTGGCCTTCTTCGCCGCCCATTTCGTGGCCATGTTCAACTGGTCGGGACTGGGGCCGATCCTCGCGGTAAGCGGAGCCGAGTATCTGAAGACCCTCGCCCTGCCCGCCCCGTTCCTGCTGGTCGCGGTCGTGCTTGTGTCGTGCTTTTTCGATCTGTTCATCGGCTCGGCCTCGGCCAAGTGGTCGGCGCTGGCCCCCATCGTGGTGCCCATGTTCATGCTGCTGGGCATCAGCCCGGAAATGACGACGGCCGCCTACCGCATGGGCGATTCGGTGACCAACATCGCCACGCCGTTGATGAGCTATTTCCCGTTGATCCTGACCTTCGCCCAGCGCTGGGACCCGAAGTTCGGACTGGGGTCGCTGATGTCGACCATGCTCCCCTATGCCGGCGTGTTCCTGATCGCCGGCCTCGTCATGGTCGGTATGTGGGTGGCCCTCGATCTGCCGCTGGGACCGGGTGTCGGTGTGCACTATGAACTGCCGACGGTGACGGCCCCGGCACCGTCGGCGGAGCCCGTAGCCGGCCCGGCCGCGGCACCGGCGGCGCGCTAGGGGAATATCCACAGTCACGCCGCTTGACACTCTCCGGCACCCCCGCCTAAACGACGCCCCTCGCCGCGCCGGAAACGACGCAGCGGGAAACGCGGGTGTAGCTCAGTTGGTTAGAGTGCCGGCCTGTCACGCCGGAGGTCGCGGGTTCGAGCCCCGTCACTCGCGCCACTTTCCATGATCTGGAAAGTGGCGCGTCCGCCCCCTTCCTCAGATGTGCGCTAACGCTCGCGACGCGGTCGCTCGCTGCTTGAGCGCGGGTTTCTGCGCTAACGCTCGCGACGCGGTCGCTCGCTGCTTGAGCGCGGGTTTCTGCGCTAACGCTCGCGACGCGGTCGCTCGCTGCTTGAGCGCGGCTTTTTGCGCTAACGCTCGCGACGCGGTCGCTCGCTGCTTGAGCGTGGGCGGCGTGGCGTGCACGGTGGGTCCATGGGGCTGCCGCACACATCCGACTCGCCGATCACTCCGCCGCTGAGGCCCCCCGTCCCCCGCAACCTCTGCACCGACTGCGGCGTGTCGCGCATGGATGACCCGAACCTGTGCGGGCGGGCCTGCCAGTTCATCAAGCCAGACTATCCGGCCATGGAGACCCGCATTCACGGCCGGGCCCGCGCGACCGGGGGCGACGAACTGTTCTTCGGCCCCTTTCGCCGCATGGTCCGTGCCTCCCTGACCCCACCGGCCGAGGGGGCCCAGTGGACCGGCATCACGACCCGGATCGGCGAGCGCCTGCTGGAGACCGGGGCAGTCGAGGCCGTCCTGACCATGGCCCCGGCCCCGGACGACCGCTGGCGGCCCATGCCGGTCCTGATCACCGAGGCCGCCGACATGGTCCAGGCGCGCGGCATGCGCATGGGCTATGCGCCGCTGCTGGCCCTGCTGGAGACCGCGCGCGACCGGGGCATCCGCCGGCTCGCCGTCATCGGCATCCCCTGCCAGGTCTATGCCCTGCGCGCGCTCGAGGCCGAGCTGGGCTTCGAGGCCATCACCGTCATCGGCACGCCCTGTTCTGACAACACCACGACCGAGAACTTCCACGAGTTCCTGGCCCTGCTGGACGAGAACCCCGACAGCATCACCTATCTGGAGTTCCGCGCCGACTATCATGTCGAGCTGCGCTTCGCGGACGGCCGCAAGCGGGAGATCCCCTTTCTCGCCCTGCCGATCTCCCGGCTGGCCCCGGACTTCTTCCCCCTCACCTGCCGGACCTGCGTCGACTACACCAACGCCCTGTCCGACATCACGGTCGGCTATATGGCCGGCCAGGGCGAGCAGTGGCTGATCGTCAGGAACGAGCGGGGACAGGCCCTGCTGGATCTGCTCGGCGACGAGGTGCGGCTGTCGGAGCCCGGGAGCCACGGCAAGCGCAAGGTCGCCGTGGCCGGCTTCATCGCCAATGTCGAACGCGCCGCCGGTGGCCTGCCGCTGCGCCGCATGCCCGACTGGGTTCGCCCGATCGTCAGCTGGCTCCAGCCCCGCACCGGCCCGCGCGGTCTGGAGTTCGCGCGAACGCGCCTGGAGATGAAGGCCGCCGAGACCGTCATCCACCTGCGCCGCGAAGAGCCGCGCCGGATGAAGTCGATGATCCCGGATCACGTCTGGAAGCTGGTCGCACCCTACGGACTGACGCCCGCGGACGACGAGCTCAGTGGACCGCCGGCAGCTCCGCCGGCCGGACGAACTCCGGACGGCCGCTGACCTCGCCATAGGTCATGCACAGATCCTCGAAGACCCGGCTCCACGAGAACCGCTCGACGGTATGCACCCGCGCCGCCGCGCCCAGGGCCTCGATGTCGCGGGCGAACAGGGCCTCGATCGCCTCGGCATAGTCGTCAGGGTCGGCACTGCGGGCCAGCTGGCCCACGCTGTCGTTGACCGTCTCGGCCACGCCGCCGGCGTTGACGCCCACCACCGGCCGGCCACAGGCCATGGCCTCCAGCACGATCAGGCCGAACGGCTCCTTGTCATTGGCATGCACGAAGGCGTCGCAGCTGGCGATGATGCGGGCCACCGCGCGCGGATCGCGCTCGTACGGCAGGGCGATGACCCGGTCCTCGGGCGGCATCCCCGCTCCGGCTCCGACCAGCACCAGATGATAGGGCGCGCCCAGTCGCTGAACGGCCTCGATCAGGACGTCGATGTTCTTTTCCCGGGCCGGTCTGCCGGCAAAGCACAGCAGGCGGGCGCTGGCGGGCAGGCCCAGGCGTTTGAGCAGCCAGTCCCGGTCACCCCGGTCCGGACGGAAGGTGTCGATCTCGACGCCCAGGGGCCGGATCACAATGTTCCTGATGCCCGCTTCCTCCAGCCGCCGGGCGATAAAGCGGCTGGGGGAGATCACGCGGTCGAACTGGCCGAACAGGCGCGCCCAACGTTTCTCGACGGGCTTCTTGGCCCATTCACCGAAATGCAGGGCCGCCAGACCGGCCGGGTCCGAGTGGCAGAAGCCGACGACGGGACAGCCGGCCCTCTGACCGGCCTCCAGCGCGCCCTGACCCGGCGTGTAGGGATCGCCCGCCTCGATCAGGCCGGGCTTCATGGCGGCGATCCAGGCCCCCCACCGCTTGACCGACGTCGGCCAGCGATAGCCGTCGCCGAACGGCAGTTTGGTGGCATGCAGCTTGATGATTCCGTCCCGCCCGGCCTCGTGCCGGGTCCCCGGCACGACCAGCGAATGGGCCACGCCCGGCCGGTTCGCCTCCAGCCACGCCTTCTTGGAGAGCAGATAGCGCTTCACCCCGCCCGAGCGCGGGGCATACAGCATGGTCGTATCCACCATCCGCAGACGCGGATCGCTGGTCGACGCCTTCAGGACCCGCAGCGTTTCAGCGACCTCCTCGTCCAGTCCGGGGATAAGCCTGAGCTCGCCCTCCTGAACATCGAGATCCATCAAGCTCATGGGGTCGAACTCCTGCGACTGCGCCGACTGAACGCGCGCTCGTCGTTTTTGGATGCGTGCGGACGATTTGCGCCGGACCATGATGCGCCCCTACCCCTGCGAACGGCCAAGCTCAAGCGCTATCATCCGTGTGTTCGGGTGGCCCGGGCACGATCCCGCGCCGTGCCAGGGCCTCGCGCACCAGCACTTCCATCTGGGCGTTGACCGACCGGAACTCGGCGGCCGCCAGACGCTCGACGGCCGCCATGACACCGGGCGAGGCCCGCATGAGAAAGGATTTGCGCGCCCTGGCCACGCCTGATCAACCGTACAGCGTCCCGGTGTTCACCACCGGCTGGGCCTCGCGGTCGGCGCACAGGACGACGAGCAGGTTCGAGACCATGGCCGCCTTGCGTTCCTCGTCCAGATTGACGACGCGACGGTCGGCCAGGTCGCTCAGGGCGCTCTCGACCATGCCCACCGCCCCGCGCACGATCAGACGCCGCGCCGACAGGATCGCCTCTGCCTGCTGACGGCGCAGCATCGCTCCGGCGATCTCGGGCGCATAGGCCAGGTGGGCCAGACGGGCCTCGTCGACGGCGAGACCGGCGACCCGGACCCGGTTGGCCAGTTCGATCTGCAGCTTCTCGGCGACCTCCTCGGCGTCGGCGCGCAGCGTCAGCTCGGCCTCGGCCCCCTCCTCCTGCTCACCATGGTCATAGGCATAGTGGGAGGCGATATCGCGCAGCCCGGTCTCGATCTGGATGTTCACGAACGCCTGGTAGTCGTCGACGTCGAACAGGGCCTGGGCCGAATCCTCGACCCGCCAGACCACATTGGCGGCGATCTCCACCGGGCTGCCCCGCCTGTCATTGACCTTCAGGGTGTCGGAGGTGACGTTCCTGGCCCGCAGCGAGATCTTCTTGCGGGTGTACCATGGCAGCACCCAGCGCAGGCCGGTCGCCCTGTCGGTCCCCTGGTAGTCGCCGAACAGCAGGATTGCCGCCCCCTCATTGGGCTGGAGCGAATACAGGCCGCACATCAGGAAAAGCCCGACCGTGGCCAGACTGATGCCACCGATGACGTTCAGCAGCGAGTCCGGACCCTGGGCGACCCAGACGGGCCCCAGGATGACCATGGCCAGCCCCGCGAGCAGCATCGCGATGCCGTTGGCCGTGCTCGCGGGTCGTTCCACGGAAATGGTTCTGCGGTCGTTCATGTCATCCTCCAGATCAATATGGAAGTGATATCATATCGATCTCAGACTTGGCAATAGCGGCCAGACCACAGTTCCCCCGGAGCCTGACTTTCGGCCTTGCATTCGCCTCAAATTCGCGAAACTTGGGACAGGCCGCGCAGCCCTTGTTAGAAGGCACCGGCGCCCGCTTGCGCGTATCCATCTGGGGTGACTTCTCGAATGCGTAGACTGCTTGCGACCGCTGCGGCGCTTGCCCCTCTGATGGCCGCCGCCCAGGTCCAGGCCCAGGTCGTGATCTCGAACGCGCGCACGACACCGATCCAGACCTCGAACGCCACGGGTTCCGGTCGGGACGACATCCGCTTCGCCTCAGGTGGATCGATCGCCGTGAACAGCGGCGTGGCCGTGACGGTCGACAGCAACAACTCCATCGACCTCGACCCGGGCTCCAGCATCACCCTGGCCAATGCGGCCGACGGTGCGACCGCCATCCTCGTGGGTCCATCGGCGACCACCGGCAATGTGACCATCGGCGGAACCATCACCGTCACGGACAGCCTCAACGGTGAAACCGACACCGACAATGACGGGGACTTCGACGGTCCCCTGGCCACAGGATCCGACCGCTATGCCCTGCGCCTGACCGGTGCAACGCCGCTCACCGGCAATATCCTTGTGGAATCCACCGCCACCGTCCTGGTCGAGGGAAACAACAGCCGCGCCATCTCGCTCGAACGTGACCTGATCGGCGATGTGACGGTTTTCGGGAGCATGCGGGTCGTGGGCAGCAACGCTGTCGGCTACAACCAGACCGGGGCTGTGTCGGGGCGGGTGAATCTCAGCGGTCCCCTGTCAGTCCAGGGCCTGAACGCCAGCGCGGTCAATATCGCCGGTGACGTGGGGGGACGCCTCACCCTCCAGTCCGAAATGACCTCGACCGGCTACCGCTATTCCAGCCTTCCGCCGGAGCGCTTCATCGCCGGTCTTGAGGCCGACGATCTGCTCCAGGGCGGCTCGACCGTCATCGTGGCGGGCAACGTCGCCGGCGGCGTGGTGCTCGACACCCGACCGGCCGACAACAGCACGACGTCGACCGACGAGGACAACGACGGCATCCAGGACGCCAACGAGGGCAGCGCGATCCTCAACAGCTTCGGCTCGGCGGCCGCCCTGACCGTCGGCTCGTCGACCCGCGACATCACCCTGGGCGCCGCCGGCACGGGCGACCTCAACTATGGCCTGCTCAATCGCGGCACCGTCAATGGTGTCGGCGTCTATGACGGTGTCTCGGCCCTGGCGATCCAGCTTGGCGTCGCGGGCGGCCGATCGGTCACCATCGCCGGTGGCGTCCGCAACGAGGGCTCCATCGCCGCCCTAAGCCGCGACGCCAGCGCGACCGCCATCTCCATCGGGGCCGGCGTGTCCACGCCGCGCTTCGAGAACACGGCGACGCTCACCGCAGGTTTGTCGTCCTCGGTCGTCGGGACCCGCGCCACCGCGATCACCATTGCCGCCGGGGCCAACCTTGCCGCCTTCAGCAACAGCGGGGCGATCCTGGCGGCCACGGGCGGGGGCGTGGCGGACTCTATCGTCCTGCAGGACCTGTCGGGAACGCTCAGATCCATCGTCAACTCGGGCTCGATCCAGGCCAACGCCTCCCCCAATGAGGCCGGTGACCCGGTCACCGCCACGACCACCGCCATCGACGTGTCCGCCAACACGACCGGTGTCACCTTCCGCCAGTTCGGCACACCGGGAACGGCGACGGCAAATGATCCGGATACGGACGGAGACGGCGTTCCTGACTCGGACGAACCGATCACGCTGGGCGATATCCGTTTCGGATCCGGCGCCGACCTGATGACCATCGAGAATGGCGAGGTGCGCGGCGCGATCTCGTTCGGGGCCGGCGCGGACCGGCTGTCGATCACCGGCGGAGCCCTGGTCCGCGGAGCCATAACCGATTCCGATGGCCTGCTCGCGATCGATATCGCCAACGGAACCCTGGACGCCCGCCAGACCAGCGTGACGCGCGCCACCAGCCTCAACATCGGTGCGAATGGCGACCTGATCGTGACTCTGGACCCGGCCACCGGCACCAATGCCGGGTTCCGCGTGAACGGCACCGCCACACTCGCCACCGGTGCGGGCCTCGGCATCCGCTTCAACTCGCTGATCACTGATCCGCGCCGGTTCACCATCATCGACGCCGATGTGCTGAACATCGGCGCGATCGACCAGAGCGCGGTCCAGGCCAACTCGCCCTATCTGTTCGTCGTATCGGCCGGGTCCAATGTCGCGGCCGGAGACGTCTTCATCGACGCGCGCCGCCGCACGGCCGCAGAGGCCAGCCTGATTGCCGTCGAGACCCAGGCATTCGACGCCTTCTACGGATCGCTGTCCGGCAATGCGGTCCTGCGCGACCTGTTCATTGCCCAGACGGACCGCGCGGGCTTCATCGACCTTTACGAACAGATCCTGCCCGACCACTCGGGCGGACCCCTGCTGTCGCTGGCGTCCGGCGTGGACGCCGTGACCCGGGCCCTGACCGGGCGCAATGCCACCGTGACCCCGGGTGAAACCAGCGCCTGGCTTCAGGAGATCAACTTCTACGCCGACAAGGACAAGACCGACAGCTACGGGTTCCGCTCGGAAGGCTTCGGTGTCGCGGGCGGCATCGAGCGGGGCTCCAGCGTCGGGGCCTTCGGGGTGACACTCGCCTTCACCTCGTCCGATATCGAGGACCCCGAGGCCGAGGCCGAGGAAATCCTGTCGGCCAACCTGATCGAACTGGGCCTGTCATGGCGGGCCCAGGGGCAGGCGTGGTCGACCTGGGCGCGCGGGGCCGGCGGCTATGCGACCTTTGAATCGACGCGTCAGCTGGTGACACCGGACATCAACCTGATCAATCGGTCCAGCTGGAACGGCTTCACCCTCGCGCTCGCGGGCGGTGCCTCGTATGAGCGCAGTTTCGGACGGTTCAACATCCGTCCCGAGGCCTATCTCGAGTATTTCTCCCTCAGCGAGGACGGCCACGTCGAGGAAGGGCTGAACAACGGCTTCAACCTCGAGATCGAGAGCCGCGACGGTCACATGTTCGCCGGCGTCGCCGCCGTGAACATCGGTTACGGCTTTGGCGAGAACGGCTGGATCCGGCCCGAGGTCCGCGTCGGCTGGCGTCAGAACATCTCGGTCGACGCCGGCGAGACCATGGCCCGTTTCGCGTCCGGAGGCTCGTCCTTCACCCTGTCGCCGGACTCGATCGAGGGCGGCGGGCCGATCCTCGGCTTCAACCTGTCGGTCGGCAACGACCTCGGCCGCCTGTCGGTGACCGCCGATGCCGAGATGATCGAGGACTACGTCCGCTACACCTTGCTGCTGCGCGCCAGCTTCCGCTTCTAGGGGAGTTGCCGTCACGGGCGGGACGCTCGCGACCGCAGGGTTTCAGCCTCCGGTGCCGGGCGTCTTCAACCGCGCCTTAAGGCTCGACGTGTCCCACCGCGCACCCCCCATCGCCTGCACCTCGGCATAGAACTGGTCGACGAGGGCCGTGAGGGCAAGCTGCGATCCGTTCGACCGCGCCTCGTCCAGCACCAGCCCGAGGTCCTTCCTCATCCAGTCGACCGCGAAGCCGAATTCGAACTCGCCCCGCGCCGCCGTCTTCCAGCGGTTGTCCATCTGCCAGGACTGGGCGGCCCCTTTGGAGATCGCCTCATAGACGGCGTCAGCATCCAGCCCGGCGGACTGTGCGAAATGCACGGCCTCGGCCATGCCCTGGACCACGCCGGCGATGGCGATCTGGTTGACCATCTTGGTCAGCTGGCCCGCGCCCGACGGCCCCATATGCTGGATCGCCTTCGAATAGCTCATCAGCACCGGCCGCACGCGCTCCAGCGCCGCGACATCACCCCCGGCCATGACACTGAGCTGGCCGTTCTCGGCCCCGGCCTGGCCACCCGACACCGGCGCATCGATGAAGGCTATCCCCCGCCCGGCCGCCAGCGCCGCCATCTCGCGGGCGACCCTGGCCGACGTCGTGGTATGGTCCACGATCACCGCGCCGGCCGTGAGCACGGGCAGAGCGTCTGTGACCACCCGACGCACATCCTCATCATTCCCGACACAGAGGACGAACAGCTCGGTCCCCTCGGCTGCCTCGGCCGCACTCACCGCAAGCCGGCCGCCGCAGGCTTCGGCCCAGAGTCGTGTCTTGTCAGGGGAGCGGTTGTATCCCGCCACATCGTGACCGGCGGCCACCAGATGACGCCCCATCGGCGCGCCCATGACGCCGAGGCCGGCCAGGCCGATCCTCATGCCCCCGCTCCGCCCGCGATCCCGTAACGCCCCCGGAAATAGGTCAGGGTGGCGCTGTCCGAGACGGCAAAGCCCTCGACGGCTCCGACCAGGATCAGATGGTCGCCCATCCGGACGCGTTCATGGGTGCGGCAGTCGAAGCGTGCGGCCGCGGCGGCCAGCTGGGGTGCCCCGTCCCCGACCCGCTCGAACTCGCCTTCGACCATGGCCCCGCTCCCCTTGGCGAACCGGCGGGCCAGCGCCTCGGACTGGGCATCCAGCACATGAATGGCGAACCGGTCCGCCCCGGCGAAGGCCGCACAGCGCTCGGAGCGTTCATCCAGACACCACAGCACCAGCCGGGGCCGAAGCGAGACGGAGGTAAAGGAGTTTATGGTGATGCCGACCGGTCCGTCGGGCCCCTGGGCGGTGACCACACAGACACCGGTGGCGAACGCCCCCAGGGCGTCGCGGTAGGCCCGGGCCTCGCTCAGGCTCACGGCATCGTCGGGAATGGGTTCGAGGCTCACAGGACGGGACCTAGGCGACCACGCCACCGGTGGCAACGGTCATCGCCGGCGCAATGCGAGGCAGAGCGCCTGACACCCCCTAGACCAGCCGGCTCTGCACCACGGCCGCCCCGATGAAGCTGGCGAACAGCGGATGCGGCGCGAACGGCCGGCTTTTCAGCTCCGGGTGATACTGCACGCCGATGAACCAGGGATGGTCCGTCCGCTCCACCGTTTCGGGCAGGATGCCGTCGGGCGAAAGCCCGGCGAACCTCAGGCCTTCGGCCTCGATCACGTCGCGGTAGTTGATGTTGACCTCATAGCGGTGGCGGTGCCGCTCGCTGATGGCCGTCGTGCCGTAGATCTCCGCGATCCTGGACCCCGGTGTCAGCGTCGAATCATAGGCCCCCAGCCGCATGGTGCCGCCCAGGTCCCCGCCCTGCTGGCGCAGCACCCGCTGGTTGCCTTGCGTCCATTCGGTCATCAGGCCGACGACCGGCTCCTCGGTCGGGCCGAACTCGGTGGATGACGCCTTCGCCAGCCCCGCCTGGTTTCGCGCGGCCTCGATCACCGCCATCTGCATGCCGAAACAGATGCCGAAATAGGGAATGTTGCGTTCCCGCGCGAACCGCGCCGCCTCGATCTTGCCTTCCGAGCCGCGCTCGCCGAAGCCGCCGGGCACCAGCACCGCATGCGCGCCCTGCAGACGCTGTTCGCACAGTTCGCGGTCGCCCTCGAAGGTGTCGGCCTCGACCCAGTCGATATTGACCCGGACGTTGTTGGCGACCCCACCGTGATGCAGTGCCTCGATCAGGGATTTGTAGGCGTCCTTCAGCACCGTGTACTTGCCGACCACGGCCACGGTGACCTCACCGTCGGGTTGCAGGCGACGCCGGGCGATCTCGGTCCACATCGCCAGGTCCGGCTCCGGCGCATCGCTGATCCCGAAATGGGCCAGGACCTCGGCGTCCAGCCCCTCGCGGTGATAGTCCAGCGGCACGGCATAGATGTCATCGGAATCCATCGCCTGGATCACGCCGGTCTCGCGCACATTGCAGAACAGGCCGATCTTGCGCTTCTCCTCGGCCGGGATCGGGAACTCGCAGCGGCACAGCAGGATGTCGGGCTGGATGCCGATGGACCGGAGTTCCTTGACCGAGTGCTGCGTCGGCTTGGTCTTCATCTCCCCGGCGGTCTTGATGAAGGGCAGCAGGGTCAGGTGAACAAAGCAGCTCTGGCCGCGCGGCAGGTCCTGGCCCAGCTGGCGGATGGCCTCGAAGAAGGGCAGGCCCTCGATGTCGCCGACCGTCCCGCCGATCTCGACCAGCACGAAGTCCACCTCCTGGCCGTCGTTGGTCAGGGCCGGCGTCAGGCAGAAGGCCTTGATCTGGTCGGTGACGTGCGGAATGACCTGGACGGTGGCCCCCAGATAGTCCCCCCGCCGCTCCTTCTCGAGGATGGTCGAATAGATCCGGCCCGTGGTGATGTTGTCGGACTTGGCCGCCGACACGCCGGTGAACCGCTCATAGTGGCCCAGATCCAGGTCCGTCTCGGCCCCGTCATCGGTGACGAAGACCTCGCCGTGCTGATAGGGGCTCATCGTGCCCGGATCGACGTTCAGATAGGGGTCGAGCTTGCGCAGCCGCACCGTATAGCCGCGCGCCTGCAGCAGGGCCCCCAGCGCCGCCGAGGCCAGACCCTTGCCGAGGGATGAGACCACCCCGCCCGTGATGAAAACATACCTGGCCACGGGGCGTCACCTTAGAGCCGATTCGGCTCGCGAATCCTGCGGCCGTCGATCCGTCTGTTGAAAACACGCCTGCCGTCCGGCACCGGGCCGGTCGCGGTGGGCGATGAGGGCGGGAGAGGCGGCGGGCGCGGGTCCCGCCGTCACCTTACCGGGCCGGAGCGGGCGTGGCCGGAGCCGGCGTCGCGCCCACCGTCGGCAGACTGGCCTCCAGATCATCCAGCGACGGCGCGGCCGGTTGAGCCGGAGCCGTCTGGACCGGTGCCGTCACCGGCGCGTCCCCGGACGGTGCGGCGCTGCCGACGGCGATCGAGCCCAGCGCGTCTGCGTCGACGACCGACTGGCTGGACCGCTCGATATTGCCGACGATGGTCAGCAGAATGGCGCAGGCCCCGAAGGCCCCGCCCAGCCACCAGGTGGCCACGGTCAGAAGATTGCCCGCACCCCGCGCGGTCATGAAGCCCGAAGGCCCGCCCCCCATGCCCAGGGCGCCCCCTTCGGAGCGCTGCATCAGGACGACCCCGGTCAGGGCGACCGAGATGATGATCATGGCGACGAGGAGAATGGTCTGGAGCATGGTGCCGCTTATGTGTGGCGAGAGCCCTCGCCGATCAAGCGGCGGCGTCTATCATTGAAGCGGGCGTTGCGCAAAGGCTCCTTCTCCGCTCAGGCGGGACAGGTCGTCCCGGCACACCGGATGATCGCCAGAAAATCGTCGGCCTTCAGGGAGGCCCCGCCGACCAGCGCGCCTCCGACGTCGGGCAGTACGAGCAGCCCGGCCGCGTTCGCGGGACTGACCGAACCCCCGTACAGGATCGGCCGGGTCGTCGCCCCGATCCGCTCCACCATGGCCGTACGGATCGCCGCGTGCATCTCCGTGATCTGTTCGACCGTCGGCGTCCGACCCGTTCCGATGGCCCAGACGGGCTCATAGGCCACCGCGAACGCACGATCCCTCAGGCTCTCCGGCAGCGACCGCGCCACCTGCCCGGTCACCACCGCGACGGCCTCCCCTGCGTCCCGCTGCGCCAGCGTCTCGCCGACGCACACGATGGGCTCCAGCCCCGCCCGCAGCGCCGCCTCGACCTTGGCCGCCACGTCCGCGTCCGTCTCGCCGAATCCCGCCCGGCGCTCGGAATGCCCCACGATCACCAGCGACGCGCCGGCGTCCTTGAGCATCTCGGCCGAGACCGATCCGGTATAGGCCCCCGACGCCTCGGCATGGCAGTCCTGCCCCCCGACCGCGACCACGCCGCCCTTCAAGCCCCAGGCGGCCCTCGCGATCAGGGTGGCGGGCAGGCACAGTCCCACGCGGGTTGATGCGGGCCGGGCCGTCAGCGCGTCCCTGACCGCCTCCGCCTCGGCCAGCGACGCCGCCAGCCCGTTCATCTTCCAATTGCCGACGATCATCTTCACGGATTGTTTCATGCAGCCTGTCTAGGCAGCGCTCCGCCCGGCGCCAAGCCCGCCCGGCGGTCTGCGCTTGCGAGGGTCGCCCGCCCTCCCCTATAGGCCACCATGGCGCTTCCCGCCTTCCGATCTCCAGGCCCGCTTCCATGATTTCCGGCTTTCGCGACTTCGCAAAATCCAAATGGGCGATCGCCCTGTTCGCCCTGCTCATCATCAGCTTCGCGATTGTCGGCGGCACCCAGACGGACGTGTTCGGCGGCCTCGGCCCCAGGAACGTCATCGAGGCGGGCGAGCGTTCGCTGACTCCCGTCCAGTTCCGGGCCGACTTCGACCGGATCCGCAACAACCTCCAGCAGGAACAGGGCCGCCCGGTCAGCCTTGAGGACCTCGTGGCCGAGAACGCTCACGTCCAGTATCTGGAGAGCCAGACCCGTCGCCTCGGCTTCCTGAACTGGGCAAACCAGGTGGGCATCCGCGTCGATGAATCCCTGGTCCTCGACCGCATCCGCGAGATTCCCGCCTTCTTCGACCAGATCACCGGCCGCTTCGATGAGGCGACCTACCAGCGCATGCTGGCCGAGCAGAACATCACGCCGCTTCAGCTGGAAGACGAGTTCCGCGATACCGCCGTTTCCGAACATTTCGCCGCCGCCGTCGCCGCCGGCCTGCGCGCACCCCGGATCTACGGGGCCCTCGTCGCCGCCCGGGCCTTCGAGGTCCGTGACGGCAGCTGGTTCAGTGTCACCCAGGCCATGGCCGGCACGACAGCACCGCCCACCGAGGCCCAGCTGACCGCCTTCCTCAACGAGAACGCCGAGCAACTGCGTCGTCCGGAGTTCCGCATCGCGTCCGTGATCGTCTTCAGCGACGCGCCCGACGCCACCCCTCCGGCCATTGCCGAAGCCCGGATCGTTGAACGGTTCGAGTTCCGCCGCGAGGCCCTCTCGACCCCGGAACGCCGCAGCTTCACCACCCTGACGGTGGCCGATCGCGCCGCCGCCGAGCGCATCGCCGCCGCCCTGCGCGCCGGCCAGTCGCCCGACGCCGTGGCCGCCGCCAACAACATCGAGGCGGTGCCCTATGCCGACCAGCCCCGGAGTGCGGTCACCGACCCCGCCATTGCCACGGCCGTCTTCGGCCTCGCAGCCGACGCGGTCTCGGCCCCCGTTCAGGGACGCGTCGGGTTCACGGTGGCCAAGGTCACCACCATCGCCCCGGGCCAGACCGCGACCCTCGAGAGCGTCCGTGACGCCGTCATCCAGGAACTGCAGCTCGAGGATGCGCGCGCCCGCGTGTTCGAACGGGTCGAGGCCTATGAAAAGGCCCGCTCGGACGGCAAGACCCTGGCACAGGCCGTTGAGGAAGTCGGTGCCCGGATCGTCCAGCTGCCGCCCTTCACCCAGGACGGCCGACTGCCGGATGGCCAGCCCCTGAACGCTCCGCCGCAGATTCTCGAGAACACCTGGACCCTGACCCAGGGGGCTGAAAGCGAGGTCGTCGATGCCGGTCAAGGCCAGTATTTCGTCGTCCGGCTCGACCGGATCGAGGCTGCGGCCCTGCCGGCCCTCGAAGAGGTGCGCGAGCCGCTGGCCCAGCGCTGGACCCAGCGCGAGAACGCCCGACGTCTGACGGCCCTTGCCGAACAGCTCGCGGCCCGCGTCCGGGGCGGAGAAGCCATCGCTGCCGTCGCCGCCTCCGCCGGGGCCACCGTCAACACCCGCACCGGGGTCCAGCAAAACGCCGAAAGCCAGACCGACCTGGGCGAGGGCATCCTCCAGGGCCTCTTCGGCCAGGGCCGCGGACAGGTCTTCACCGGCCCGGCCTCGGACACCAGCTACGTCGTCGGACGCGTCGACGCCGTCCGCGCCGCGAACCCGGCCACCAGCGCCCCGCTGGCTGACCAGATCCGGCCGCGGATCTCGCAGGAATTCGTCGGGGGCATCGGCGAGTTGCTGGTCGGTGCCGCGGCCACCCGCTCCGGGGCCGAGAGCGACCCGGCGCTGGCGCTGGAGGCCCTCGGCGTCGACGCCCCGGCCACAACCCCGGCTGCCGCTACCCCGTCCGCCCCGGCGCAATGACCCCGGCTGCCGGTGCCGATCCGGCGCGCGAAGCCGTCCTCGACGCGCTTCGCGGCGGCCTTCCGGCCATTGTCCACCGGCGGATCGTCGACGATCTGGAAACCCCGGTCTCGGCCTATCTGAAGGTCGGCTGGGGCCGTCCGCACGCCTTCCTGCTGGAATCCGTCGAGGGCGGAGCCCTGAACGGCCGCTATTCGATCATCACCCTGGACCCGGACGTCGTCTGGCGCTGCCGGGCCAATGCGGCCGGGATCGCGCGCGGTCCGGACATCGCCGCCGGTCGCTTCACCGCCCAGCCCGGCGGCGCGCTCGAGTCCCTGCGCGCCCTGATCGCCGAGACCCGCTTCGACATCCCCCATGGCCTGCCCCCCATGGCCGCGGGCCTGTTCGGCGTGTTCGGCTACGACATGGTGCGACTGCTGGAGCCGCTGGGGGTGCCGAACCCGGACCCGCTGGATCTGCCCGACGCCGTCCTGACCCGGCCCTCGCTGATCGCCGTCTTCGATTCGGTGATGCACGAGATCGTCGTCATGGCCCCGGTCTGGCCCGGTGGCGACCCGGAGCGGGACACCGATGCCGCAGCCGCCCGGCTGGATGCGTTCGAACGCGACCTGCGTCGGCCCCTGCTGGCCCGCGCCCCGGTCGCGACGGCGGACGTTCCCGACTTTCAGTCCCCTGTGGACGGCGCGGCCTATGCCGACCTCGTCGCCCGGGCCAAGGACTACATCGCGGCCGGCGACATCTTCCAGGTCGTGCTCAGCCACCGGTTCAGCGCGCCCTTCGCCGGCGACCCCTTTGCCTTCTACCGGTCGCTGCGCCGCCAGAACCCCTCGCCCTATCTCTATTTTCTCAATTTCGGCGACTTCCAGCTGGCCGGCTCCAGCCCCGAGATCCTGGTCAGGCTCAAGGACGGCGGCGTCACCATCCGGCCGCTGGCGGGCACCCGCCCGCGCGGCGCCACGCCCGAGGCCGACCGCGCGCTGGAGGCCGAACTGCTGGCCGATCCCAAGGAGCGCGCCGAGCATCTGATGCTGCTGGATCTGGGCCGGAACGACGTCGGCCGCGTCGCCGCCCCGGGCAGCGTGCGGGTAACCGAAAGCTTCGTCGTCGAACGCTACAGCCAGGTCATGCACATCGTCTCGAATGTCGAGGGTCGGGCCCACCCTGACCTGGACGCCGTCGACACCCTGCTGGCCGCCCTGCCCGCCGGCACCCTGTCGGGCGCGCCCAAGGTCCGGGCCATGGAGATCATCGACGAGCTGGAGCTGACCAAGCGCGGCGTCGGCTACGGCGGCGGCGTCGGTTACATTTCGGCGGGCGGTGAGGCCGACATCTGCATCGTGCTCAGGACCGCGATGTTCGCCGACGGCCAGGTCTTCGTCCAGGCCGGCGCCGGTGTCGTCGCCGACAGCGATCCGGCCGCTGAATACGCCGAGACCGAGGCCAAGGCCCGCGCCCCCATCCGCGCCGCCGCCGATGCCTGGCGCTTCGAGCTCGGCGCACCGCTCAACGACTGAAGCGCCCGGCTGAAACCCAACCCCGCCTGCCGTCGTAGGCCTGTGGATCGAGGGGAGACAGCCGATGACCATGCCATTGACCGTGACCTTCACCGGCGGGACGGCCGGCGAATGGAGGGTGACCCAGGCCGACGCAATCGCCGGCCCTGCCCTTGATCCGGTCGACCGCCTCGCGATCACCGAGGAAGCCGATCCCGTCGCCGGCGTCTGGGCCCTCACAGGCACCGTCAGCAATGTCCGCTATGCCAGCCGGTCGGAAGTCACCGCGCTGCGCGCCCGTCAGGCCGCCCTACAGCGGCCCCAGGCGACCCGCGCTGCCCTGATCCCGATCCGCAAGACCGAGGCCTGGTGGGCCCTCGCCCAGGACGAGCGGCGCGATATCCTGGAGGAGCAGTCGCACCATACCGCCATCGGGCTCGACTACCTGCCCCAGGTCGCCCGCCGCCTGCATCACTCGCGCGACCTCGGCGAGCCGTTCGACTTCCTGACCTGGTTCGAATACGCGCCCGAGCACGAGAGCGCCTTCGAACATCTGCTGGAGCGTCTCCGCGCGACCCCCGAGTGGACCTATGTGGACCGCGAAATCGACATCCGGCTCGAGCGACAACCGCAGTAGTCCGCGTCAGGCCGGCACGGGCTCGGCGATGTCGGCCTCGTCTTCCTCGTCGTACCCCACCAGCCTCAGCGCCCGGCCCTTCATGCCGTTCAGCTCGGCCCAGCGCAGCAGACCCTCCTCGCGGCCGTGGGTGATCCAGACCTCCTCGGGCCGGATCTCCTCGAACGTCGCGATCAGTTCGGGCCAGTCGGCGTGATCGGAGATCACCAGCGGCATCTCCACGCCCCGCTGTTTCGCCCGCGCCTTGACCAGCATCCAGCCCGAGGCGAAGGCCGTCACCGGATCGGCGAACCGCCGCGCCCAGCGGTCCTGGATCGCGGACGGCGGCGCGATCGCGATGTCTCCGCCCAGCGCGTCCTTCTTCAGCCCGGTCGCCGGCAGGATGGGCCCCAGCGCGACGCCTTCGCGCTCATACAGCCGGTTCAGCCGTTCCAGCGCGCCGTGGACATGGATCGGCCGCTCCCATCCCGCCTCGCGCAGCAGTGTGATGACCCGCTGCGCCTTGCCGAGCGCATAGGCCCCGACCAGATGCGCCCGATCCGGGAACTGGCCCAGCGACTGCACCAGCCGCCCGATCTCCTCGGCGTCCGGCGGATGGGTGAAGACCGGCAGGCCGAACGTCGCCTCCGAGATGAAGACGTGACACCGCACGGGCTCGAAGCCGGCACAGGTCGGATCGCGACGGCGCTTGTAGTCGCCGGACACCACCATGGTCAGGCCCTGATGGGTGATCACCGCCTGGGCCGAGCCCAGCACATGCCCCGCGGGGACCAGCCGGATGTCCACCCCGTTGTGTGACACCGTCTCGCCATAGGCCGCCGCCTGCCTCAGCCGCGTGAAGTCCTCGCCGTACCGCTCGGCCATGATGGCCAGGGTCTGGGGCGTGGCCAGGACGGCTCCGTGGCCCGAGCGGGCGTGGTCGGAATGGCCGTGGGTGATCACCGCCCTCGGAACAGGCCTCACGGGGTCGACGTAGAAGTCTCCGGGCGGGCAATACAGGCCGGCCGGCGTGGGGTGCAGAAGGTCCTCGGGACGGATCATGATGACGGATATGGCCCCAGATGCTTGCGCCACCAACCGCGCGGGATAAGGACGGTTGGATGAGCGATCCGTTCCTGACCGACATCCTGCCGCAGCTGGCCTCCGGTGCGGCCCACACCCATGCGCTGGGCTTCACCTACGAGGGCGTCGCGGGCGACCGTGTCCGCCTCCGCACACCATGGCGGCCCGATCTCGTGGGCGATCCCGGGACAGAGGTCTTCGCCGGCGGCCTGGTGACGGCCATGCTGGATCACGTCGGCGGGCTCGCCGTCTGGGTCGCCCTGCGCGGGTTTCGGCCGATCGCCACACTGGATCTGCGGGTCGACTATATGCGCGCCGCACGCCCGCGCGTGGACCTGCTGGCCGAGGCCCGCTGCTATCGGCTGACCCGCACCATCGGCTTCGTCCGGGCGTGGGCCTTCGAGGATGACCCGGCCGACCCCGTCGCGGCCGCACAGTCCACCTATGTCGTGGATTCCGACGGGGGCCGGGGCATCGGCGCGAACCGGAAGCCGGGAGCGGCGGCATGACCGACCTTCTCGACACCCTGCCCTATGCCCGGTTTCTCGGCCTCCAGACCCGCTGCGAAGGCGACGTTCTGACGGTGACCATGCCCTTCGCAGACCACCTTATCGGGAATCCGCTGCTTCCCGCGCTTCACGGCGGTTCGACGGCGGCCATGCTGGAACTGACCGCCATCGCCCAGGTCGCCCTGGTCTGGCCGCGGTTGCGCCTGCCCCGTCCGATCACGGTGACGACGGCCTATCTGCGATCCGGCCGCCCGCAGGACGTGCACGCCCGCGCCCGCATCTCGCGCGCGGGGCGGCGGGTCGCCCATGTCCTCGCCGAGGCCTGGCAGGACGATCCGGCCCAGCCGATCGCCAGCCTGACCGCGCATTTCTCGCTCGATCACAACCCAGACTTGTCACCATAGACCAGTTTTGCTTGTATCGCTCCCGGCATCACGCCACGGGAGGACGCATCATGACCAGACACACCATCAGCGAGGCGGTCGCCGCCCGCCTGCACGCGGCTGAGGCCGCCATCGACACAGCCTTGACCGAGACGGCACACCTCGCGGCCCTGCTGCCGGCCGCACGGACCGGGGCCTATCTCTCGGCGGTCACCGGCCAGAAAGCGTTCGACGGGGCGGCCGCCTCCATCGGGGCTCTCGCAGAGGCGCGGTCCCACATCGTGGATACGCACAACGCCCTTGCGGCTCTCGCGCGACGCATGGGCCTGGACACGGTCGCCGTCGGGATTCTGGACAAGCCCGAGGACTCGCCCCCGGTCGGCGGCGGCGGCGTCTCTGCCGGGATCGCCTCAAAGGTTAATAATTCGCTGTCGCTTTCGCTTTAGACGTGTTAACAATCCCTTTACCAACTGTACTTTTTGGAAGGGGCTAATCCATGGATCGGACTGAAGTCGTCGCCAGCGTCGCCAGCGACTTGCATGCGAGCGAAGCCGCAATCGATGCGGCCATCACGTCAACCACGACCCTCGTTCAATCCATGATCGGTGCGCGGGCCATGCTGAGCCTCTCGCCCGTCGCCGGTGCCGGATCCCAGACCAGGGCCATGGAGGCGATCGCCGCCCTGGCCACTGCCCGGGAAGCCATCGTCGCCTGCCACGCCGAGCTGCAGAAGGATCACCGTCGGATGGGCTTCGGGGCCTACGCCGTCGGCATCCTGGACAAGCCCGGCGATTGGGACACGACCCGCCCCCCCGCGCCCGTGTCCAACGTCCGCGCTGCCTGAATTCGCGGTAACCTTTACAGGCTTCAGTAGTCCGTAAAGAAAACTCCAAGCATGATAGTCCCCGTGTCGTTTCCGGCGCGGGGACTTTCTTATGCTGGACAGCCTGTTCTCCCAGATCGGTTTGCTCCCGGCCCTGCTTGTGGGGGCCTTCGCCTTCTCGAAAGGGGGGGACGCCGAGCGGCTGGGCATGGGCGCCTGGGTGCTCGGCTGGATGGCCGGCATGCTGATCCAGAACGACAGCGAACTGTACGTCGATTTTCAGCTGGGACTGTTCGTTCTCGACATCGTCATGCTCTCGGTCTTTGTCGGTCTCGCCTGGCGTTTCCGTCGATCCTGGCCGGTCTGGGCCGGGGCCTGCCAGTTGATCGTCGTGACTTGCCACGTGGTCTTCCCCTTCTCCCCCGACGCTTCGATGCTCGCCTTCTATACGGTGCTGAATCTCGCCGGTTACGGCATCCTCGCCGCCATCGCGGTCGGCACCTTCTGGGCCTGGCAGGACCGCCGCGCCGCGGGACTGGAATAGGGATTTATTCCCATCTAGGCTGAGGCGTCTTCGTCGCGGCCGGGGCTGGCCGCTCCCTCCAGAGTGCCCTCACCGATGCCCTTGTCCCACGCCCGCCTGTGGTCTGCCCTCGATGCCCTCGCCCGCCGCGAAGGGTTGTCGTCCTCGGCCCTTGCCCGGCAGGCGGGGCTGGACCCGACGGCGTTCAATCCGTCCAAGCGTTTCGGGCCCGGACAGCCGCCACGTCCCCGCTGGCCCTCGACCGAAAGCCTGAACCGGATCCTGGAAGCGACCGACGTCACCCTGGCCGAGTTCGCGGCACTCGCCGACGATGCCGCCCCGCGGGTGGCCACCGCGCCCCTGATCGGCATGGCCCAGGCCGGTCAGGACGGTTACTTCGATGATGCGGGCCTGCCGACCGGCGAGGGTTGGGAGGCGACCGACCTGCCCGCCCCGACCGACAGCCTCTTCAGCCTGCGGATCACGGGGGATTCCATGGCGCCGCTCTATCGCGAGGGTGACCGGGTCCTGGTGGACCGCGCGCGCGTCGATATCCGGCGCGGCGACCGGGTCGTGGTCCGGACCCGGTCGGGCGAGACCCTGGCCAAGGAGGTGGGCACCCTCACGGCCCGGAGCGTCACCCTGATCTCCATCAACCCCGACTTTTTGCCCCGCACCCTGCCCCGCGACGACATCGCCTGGATGGCGCGGATCCTGTGGGTCAGCCAGTAGCTCGCAAGCGAAAGGCCGTCCCTTTCGAGACGGCCTTCCTGGAAATCATGATTTTGGCGCGCGACCCGCGCTCAAGTCGCGAGCCGCCGCGCGGCGAGCGATAGCGCCCTGGACCTAGAGCTTGATCGTTGAAGGTGGACCCACTGCGTGGGTCCGCCGAAAGCGTGAATCAAGCTCTCGCTCATTCCTGGAGCCTCATTCACGGCATCGGCGGAATCGCGAAGCGATTCCACCTCAACCGATGAGGCTCTAGTAGGGCTGGACGTAGTTGGCGTTGACCCAGCCGCCACCGGCGATCTGGACCCACTCGCCCTGCGAACCGACGGCCGTGAAGGGCTGACCGGCCGACAGGCTGCCGGCCTGGCGGTAGTTGGTGCCCGGACCCGAGCGGATGCGCAGATTGGACGAGGCGCGGTATTGCGCTCCGCTGGAGCTGGCCTCGGCGTTCAACCGGGCCCGTTGCTGGTTGCAACCGATGTAGGACCCCGCGGCCGCTCCGGCACCGGCGCCGGCCACAGCGCCCAGGGCCCGTTCATTGCTCGAGATGCGGCTTCCGGCCAGGGCGCCGATCACGCCCCCGATCAGGGCACCGGCCTGCTGGCGGCCGCCGGGGGCGTCGCAGTTGGTGATGCCGTTGGCCTGCGCCTGAGCCGCCATCGGGGCGGCGGTGACCAGGGCCGTCAGGGCGGCTGCGGTTGCGAGGGTGGTGTTCAATGTCTTCGACATGGCTCTCTCCGTTTCATCGAGGTTGGTCGATCACCACCCAATGCCCCATGCCCCATGAAAGCTCCCCCGGCTTCACCGTTATTCTGGGTTCATCTTTCACGGGGGGGCTGCCGCCCGGCTCAGGGAGCCTCGCCGCTTGAGCCCGAAGGGATCTGATCGCTACCTGGCCAGCTCGCCGTTCGCCCCGGCCTCGATCAGTTCGATCGTCTGCGGCAGGCCATAGATCGCTGCGAACGAGCCGAACCTCGGCCCCTGCGACGCGCCCAGCAGGACCTCGTACAGGGCTCCGAACCATGCCCTCAGCGGCTCGAAGGCGTGGGCCTTGCCGACCGCATAGACCTCGTTCTGGATGATCTCTCCGTCGGTCGTATCCTCGGGCAGGACCTTGAGCCGCTCCGCCAGATCCGCCAGCGCGGCCGCCTCCGTCTCCGTCGGCGCGCGATAGGACTTCGTCGGCTTCACGAAGTCCTCGTAGTAGTTCAGCGCCCGGTCCATCAGCTGATCCAGGACGGGCTCGGTCTGCGGCGTCGCGGCCGGCAGATACCTGGCCATATAGGCCCACAGCTGGGCCTTGTTCGACGCGTTCGCCACCCCGACCAGATTCAGCAGCAGGGCGAAGGACACGGGGCTGGCCACCTCTGGCGGTGCGCCCGCGTGGATCGACCACACGGCATTGTCGATCCGCTTGGACGCCTCCTGCGTCCGATAGGCGTCGACAGCCCCCAGATAGTCGTCGATCGCGCGCGGAATGACGTTGAAATGCAGGCTCTTGGCCGACTTGGGGCTCTGGAACATGTACCACGACAGGCTCTCTGGCGTGCCATAGCGCAGCCACTGGTCCATCGTCAGGCCGTTGCCCTTGGACTTGGAGATCTTCTTGCCCTCGATGTCGAGGAAGAGCTCGTAGTTGAACCCCTCCGGCGGCACGCCCCCGAGCGCGCGACAGACCTTGGAACTCTCGCGCACGCTCTCGATCAGATCCTTGCCGCTCATCTCATAGTCGACGTCCAGCGCCGTCCAGCGCATGGCCCAGTCCGGCTTCCACTGCAGCTTCACATGGCCGCCGGTGACCGGCAGCTCGGTGCGCCCGCCGGCGGGATCGTCGAACACGATCGTGCCCTTGGCGACATTCCGCTCCAGCGTCGGCACCTGCAGCACATGCCCCGTCACCGGGCTGACCGGCAGGAAGGGCGAATAGGTTTCGCGCCGCTCGGGCCCCAGGGTCGGCAGCATGATCGCCTGCACCGCGTCGAACCGCTCCAGCAGGCGGAGCAGCGTCTCGTCGAACCGCCCGGAGGCGTAAGTCCCGGTCGAGCTCATGAACTCATAGTCGAAGCCGAAGCCGTCCAGGAACGCCCTCAGCCGCGCATTGTTGTGCGCCCCGAAACTGTCGTGGGTCCCGAACGGATCGCGCACCCGCGTCAGCGGCAGGTGCAGGTCCTCACGCAGCATCTCCGGGTTCGGCACCCCCTCGGGCACCTTCCTGAGGCCGTCCATGTCGTCGGAAAAGGCGATCAGGCGCGTCGGCCAGTGATCGCCGGTCAGCGCCCTGAACGCATTGCGCACCATCGTCGTGCGCGCCACCTCGCCGAAGGTCCCCATATGCGGCAGGCCAGAGGGCCCGTAGCCGGTCTCCAGCACCACCGGCCGGATCAGGGCCTCGAACGTGGCGAGGGCCTCGTCGGCCTTGCCGGCATCGATCAGCATCTTCGCCGCAACGCGATCGGCGTCCGACAGCCGCTTCTTCAGCACATGGTCGAGCAGGGCCCGCGCCTGTTCGAAGGGCCACGATCTGGCCTCGCGGGCCACGGCTTCAAGGTTCTGCAACATGCCGCGGTCTTGGCCGCTCAGGCCCGCAGCGTCAACGCTACGCGAGCGCCCGCGTCCTGACCGACCTCACTCCGGGTGACGCTCTTTCAGCGTCTTCATGCTCCACCGCGCCATCTCGGTGATGACGGCGGGGTCCACGTCGGCGAGCCGGTTCAGATAGATGCAGCCCTTGCCCGTCTTGTGCTTGCCCAGCCGGGCGAGGAAGGCATCGCGCCCATCGTCATAGGCGGCCATGTAGAGCACAAGATTCGCCTTCCTCGGCGAGAACCCCACCAGCGGGGCCTCGCCCGAATGGCCGCTGTCGTAGGTGTAGCGATACTTGCCGAACCCGATGATGGAGGGGCCCCACATCACGGGCGGGTGGCCGGTCGCCTCGGTCAGCAGGGCGAGCACCGCATGCGCGTCCTCGCGCCGGCCGGGATGATCGACGCTGTTGATAAAGGCCTCGGGCGAGACGGGCGTGGGTTTGGTCTTGGCTTCGTAGGCCATGGCGGCGTTCCGGCTGTGGAGCGTGCAATCTTTCCGTGTTAGGCCTGCGCGATGCCGACCATATCGTGGTTCTATGGTATAGCGATCCGGATGTACTTCGACGATCATCCGCCGGCACATTTTCATGCGCTCCACTCACGCGACATGGCCCTGATCGAGATCGACACGGGCGAGATCATCCGTGGCCGACTCCGCCCGACAGAGGCCCGGCGGGTGAAGCGTTGGACCCTGTTGCATCGGGACGCGCTGATGCAGAACTGGAAACTGGCTCAACAGGGCGGAAGCGTCGAACTGAAACGGATCGCAGGACTGGATGAAGACGATGTCTGAAACGCTGCCCCTGATTGATCGGGTTCGGGTCGTCGGGCCCTACCGGCTGAGGCTTTGGTTCAGCGACGGCCAGGTGGGCGAATGGAGCTTTGACCGGCTGGCGACCGATGAGCGACCCGTCGCTCTGGCCTTCAGGGAGCCGGGCTTTTTCGAGCAGGTGTTTCTCGATTTCGGGGCTCTGACCTGGCCCAATGGCTACGATCTGAGCCCCGTGGCGCTCTACGATGACATGGCGGCGGCGGGAGCGCTGAAGCTCGAGAGCGCTGCGGCTTGACCTAACGGCGACTGGCTGCCCCGGCGCCACCACCCCACCCGCTGAGACCGAGCAGAAACCCAAAGTCATACCATCGGCCTGCGTTCGGAAACGCGTAAGCGCGAACGCTATCGTCGAACAAGCTTACAACAAATGCGATTGGGGCAATCAGGCCGTGCCAAAGCCCGGCGAAGAACGCCGGTTCGCCAGGCTGACCTGGCGGCTGAGAGGCGCACGCAGTGAGACCGGCCATCATGATCACCACTGACGTCATCAATGCCGTCCGCGCGCGAGTCATGACGAGTATCCTCACAGCCCCTTCACGATCCCCTCGACCATCTTCTTGGCGTCGGCGAACAGCATCATGGTGTTGTCCCTGAAGAACAGCTCGTTCTCGACGCCCGCATAGCCCGCCGCCATGCCGCGCTTGATGAACAGCACCGTGCCGGCCTTCTCCACGTCGAGGATCGGCATGCCGTAGATCGCAGACTGCGGGTCGGTCTTCGCCGCCGGATTGGTCACGTCATTGGCGCCGATGACGAAGGCGACGTCGGCGCTGGCGAACTCGGCGTTGATGTCCTCCAGCTCGAACACCTCGTCATAGGGGACGTTGGCCTCGGCCAGCAGGACGTTCATGTGACCGGGCATGCGGCCGGCGACGGGGTGGATGGCGTATTTCACCTCGACCCCCTCCTCTTTCAGCTTGTCGGCCATTTCGCGCAGCGCATGCTGGGCCTGGGCCACCGCCATGCCGTAGCCGGGGACGATGATGACCTTGGACGCATTCTTCATGATGAAGGCGGCGTCCTCGGCCGAGCCCTGCTTGACGGGCCGCGTCTCCACGCGCGCCTCTCCGGCCGGACCGGCGTCGCCACCGAAGCCGCCCAGGATCACCGAGATAAAGCTGCGGTTCATGCCCTTGCACATGATGTAGGACAGGATCGCGCCCGACGACCCGACCAGGGCCCCGGTGATGATCAGGGCGATGTTCTCCAGGGTGAAGCCCAGTGCCGCCGCCGCCCAGCCGGAATAGCTGTTCAGCATCGACACCACGACGGGCATGTCGGCCCCGCCGATCGGGATGATCAGGGTCGCGCCCAGAATGAGCGCGATGGCAAAGATCCCCCAGAAGGCCCAGATCGCCGTGCCGCCCGAGCCGATCATGATGCCGATCAGGAAGATCAGCGCCAAAGCCAGGCCGATGTTGATCAGGTGCCGGGCCGGCAGGATGATCGGGGCCCCGCTCATATTGCCGTTCAGCTTGGCGAAGGCGATGACCGAGCCGGTGAAGGTGATGGCCCCGATGGCGACGCCCAGCGCCAGCTCGACGATCGAGATCATCTTGATGCCGCCGTCCTCGGTAGCGATGCCGAAGCTCTCGGGCGCATAGACGGCCCCGACGGCGACCAGACAGGCGGCCATGCCCACCAGACTGTGGAAGGCCGCGACCAGCTGGGGCATGTCGGTCATGGCCACCCGTTTGGCGATCAGGGCCCCCGCCCCGCCGCCCACGATCACACCCCCGGCCAGCAGCGCCAGCGTCAGGGGATCGAGCGCGCCCGTGGTGCCCAGCGTCAGCAGGGTGATCCCCACCGCCAGCGCCATGCCGACCATGCCAAAGGTGTTGCCCTGACGGCTGGTCTCGGGGCTCGACAGCCCCCGCAGCGACAGGATGAAGAGGACGCCGGCGGCCAGATAGGCCAGGGCCGCGATGGATACGTTCATGTGTCTTGTTCCCCCTCGGCCAGTAGCCGCTCCATCGCAAGGATGAGCGAGGGCAACCGGCTTGTGACGACGTCGATGACGACGTCTTTCTTGATCATGGAATAGTCGTGAACCAGCACGTGCCGCATGCCGACGACCTTTGCCCAGTCGATTTCCGGAGCCAATGCGCGGACTTCTGACGGAACCTTGCTCGCGGCCTCGCCGATGATGCTGATCAATCGCTCCAGAGCCAGTTCCCGCATCCGCTCCGACGGCACCGGGTCGACATCAAGCGCCTCCACGGCTTCGCGTGCATGGTCGCGCATGTCCTCGAGCCGATAGCGAAGAGGCGGGTGGATCATAGGGGTGCCAGGGTCCGTTCCATGAACGCCCGGCGCTCCGGCCTCATCATCTCCCGATCGATCAGATCGACCTTGCGACCCAACGCCTCCTGCAGCTCCATCAGAAGGCCCCCCAGTTCCCACAGACTGGCCTCGCCCAGGACGTCGTAGGCGATGTCCACATCGCTGTCTGATCTGGCGTCACCGCGTGCGACCGATCCGACAACGCCGACCAGCTCTACCCCCACAGCTCGGGCGGAGTCCCGGTGCCCGCGCACCACGCGCAGGACGTCTTCGAGGACCGGGACGTCGGCCATCAGCCCCCACCCTCACCCGCCGTCGCCGTTCGCCCCAACCGCCACAGGGCGGCGGCGATGAACAGGGGGCCCAGCAGGCTCATGACCCAGTCGAAGGGCGTCATGGCCCGCTCCTGCACCACGATGCGCGCCAGAATGCCGGCAAACAGCAGGATGACGCCACAGTCGCGAAAGCGCAGCTTCTGGATCGCGTTCCTCTCGCCCAGCCAGCTCCACAGCCACATGCCCAGGCCGATGCCCGTGGCGAACCACGAGACGGTCTGGGCCACGGCGACCGGGGTGGCGAACAGGGCGTCGGCGTTCATCAGCCCTTGGCCTCGACCTTCGCCGGGCGGTCCTTCTTCTTGTACATGGCCAGCATCCGCCGGGTGACCATGAAGCCGCCGAAGATGTTGACGGATGCGAGCGTCACGGCCGCGACGCCCGCCCCCTTGGCGATCCAGCCCCCGACCCCGTCACCCGAGGCCGCCGCCGCCGCGATCAGGCCCCCGACGATGATCACCGAGGAGATGGCGTTGGTCACGGCCATCAGCGGCGTATGCAGCGCCGGCGTCACCGACCACACGACGTAGTAGCCGACGAAAATGGCGAGCACGAAGATCGCGAGGCGGAAGATGGTGGGGTCGACGTGTTCCATCTCAGGTGCTCCTTGCGCCGGACTGGGCCGTGACGAGCCAGCGCAGGATCAGCGCCGCCAGGATCACCGACCCGCCGCTGTACAGAAGCTTCATCGGCATCTGCCATTGCGGTCCGCCAACGGCCCCGAGGACCCACAACCCGACCCAGGCCAGGATGATGAGGCCCCCGATTCCGATCATCCCGCCGATGAACCCGTGCAGAAGCCTTTCGACGCTCGCGTTTCCGTTCATCCTCGAACCCCCTCATGAACCACAGCGCCCGCGTGCGTGACCACCGACGCCTTGAGAATCTCGTCTTCCAGATCGACCGCCAGCGCGCCCTCCTTGATCAGCAACCCCGCGAAGGCGACCAGGTTCTTGGCGTAGAGGCTCGACGCGTCCGAGGCGATCCGGCCGGGCAGATTGCCGAGACCCACGATGGTCACCCCGTTCGGCGTCGTCACCACCTCGTTCAGCCTGGCCCCCTGGACATTGCCGCCGTTCTCGATGGCGAGGTCAACGATCACCGAGCCCGGCTTCATCGAGGCGACATGATCGGCGGTGACCAGCACCGGCGCGGCCCGGCCCGGGATCAGGGCTGTGGTGATGACGATGTCCTGCTTCTTGATGTGCTCGCCGGTCAGGGCCGCCTGTTTGGCCTGGTACTCGGCCGACATCGGCTTGGCATAGCCGCCGGCCGTCTGGGCGTTCCTGAACTCCTCGTCCTCGACGGCGAGGAATTTGGCCCCGAGCGACTCGACCTGCTCCTTGGTGGCGGGGCGGACGTCGGTGGCCGTCACGACCGCGCCCAGCCGCCTTGCCGTGGCGATGGCCTGCAGCCCCGCCACACCCACGCCCATCACGAAGATCTTCGCCGGCGCGACGGTGCCCGCCGCCGTCATCATCATCGGAAAGCCCCGGCCATAGGCGTTGGCGGCCTCGATGACGGCGCGATAGCCCGCCAGGTTCGCCTGGGACGACAGGGCGTCCATGACCTGGGCCCGGGTGATGCGGGGCACGAACTCCATGGCGAAGGCAGTAACATGGGCCCCGGCGAGGGCCGCGACCGTGTCCTTCTCGCGATAGGCGTCCAGCAGGGCGACGACGACCGCACCGGGCTTCAGCACGGTGATCTCCTGCTGCGTCGGCCCCCGGACCTTCAGCACCAGATCGGCGCCCTCCAGCACGGTGCGGGTGTCGGGCTTCACCGTCGCTCCGGCGGCGACATAGTCCGCGTCGGGAAGCGACGAGCCTGAGCCCGTGCCCGCCTCGACCAGGACCGTGGCGCCCAGCGCCACGAACTTCCTGACCGTGTCCGGAGTGACGGCACAGCGGGTCTCGCCTTCGTGGCGCTCCCGGGTCACGGCGATGGTCAAGCCCACGCGAATCCCTCCGTCCCTATGGACGGGTCAAGTTAGGCGTTGGAACGCGGCCGCGTCAAAGGCCACAACGGTGGAATGCCAAACCGCCTGGCCAGGAAAGAGGGCCCACCCCGCGCCCAGACAGCGAGCGACCGCGTCGCGAGCGATAGCGCCAGAAAATGCGCTCAGGCAGCGAGCGACCGCGTCGCGAGCGGTAGCGCCAGAAGGACCCGCTCAAGCAGCGAGACGCCGGGCGTCGAGCGGTAGCGCACCAAAGGCGCGCTCAAGCAGCGAGCGACCGCGTCGCGAGCGATAGCGCCCAGCAACCGGCGCCCTGCAACCGGCACCCTGCAGTCAGTGGTCCGCCTTGGGGCTCTTGAGCATGAACCAGCCCGCGGCCGACAGTACCACCGCGCCGATCAGCCCCGTCACCAGACTGCCGCCGGGCATGAACCACAGGGTCAGCAACAGCAGGACCGCCGCGACCGCCAGCGAGCCCCACTTGGTCAGGCCCATGAACAGGCCCCAGGTCGCGCGCTGCTCCTCGATGGTCATCGATCCGTGCACATAGGCCTCGGCGTCGTGATCGGCGGCGTCATGCGAGGTCTTGGGATCGGCCATGGAAAAGGGGTCCGGCGGGAGTGAAGTGACAGGCCGTGCTTATAACGATCCGGCGCGGCGGCTCAAGGCGTCAACCGGCCGGGCAGCGCGCCGGACTTGACCGACCCGGCCCGCCATGGCCTTAGCCCGGCCCGATGAGGACCGCTGACTTCGACTTTGACCTGCCCGAGGACCGGATCGCGCTCCGGCCCGCCGAGCCGCGCGACGCGGCGCGGCTGCTGGTCGTCCGGCACGGGACGCTCGAGGACCGGGTCGTCGGCGACCTGCCCGGCCTTCTGCGATCCGGCGACGCCCTCGTCTTCAACGATACCCGCGTCATTCCGGCGCGGCTGTCGGGGCTGCGCGAACGCGTCGGGCCCGGGGGCGAGACCCTGACCGTCGCGGTCGAGGCCACCCTGCACCACCGCGACGCCCCCGACGCCTGGTCCGCCTTCATGAAGCCCGGCAAGCGCATCCGGGCGGATGACCGGATCAACTTCCAGACCCTGACCGCCACGGTTCTGGACAAGTCCGGCGACGGTCTGGTCCGGCTGGGCTTTGACCGGTCGGGTCCGGCGCTCGACGAAGCGATCCGGGACGTCGGGGTCATGCCGCTCCCGCCCTATATCGCCGCCCGACGCCCCGAGGACGACCGCGACCGGTCCGACTATCAGACTGTCTTCGCCACCCATGACGGCTCGGTCGCCGCGCCGACGGCGGGCCTGCATTTCACCCCCGCCCTGCTCGAGGCCCTCGGGGCCGCCGGCGTCACGACCCATGCCGTGACCCTGCACGTCGGCGCCGGCACCTTCCTGCCGGTCAAGGCCGACGACACCACCGACCACCGGATGCACAGCGAATGGGGCGAGGTCTCGCCCCAGACCGCCTCCGCCCTCAACGCCGTCCGCGCGTCCGGGGGCCGCATCGTCTGCGTCGGCACCACCTCCCTGCGCCTGCTGGAATCCGCCACGACGCCCGATGGCGTGATCCACCCGTTCCTCGGCGACACGGCCATCTTCATCACCCCCGGCTACGCCTTTCGCGCCGCCGACGTGCTGATGACCAATTTCCACCTGCCGAAATCGACCCTGTTCATGCTGGTCAGCGCCTTCGCCGGTCTCGACACCATGAAGGCCGCCTACGCCCACGCAGTCGAAACGGGCTACCGCTTCTACTCCTACGGCGACGGAAGCCTGCTGTTCCGGGCATAGCCCTCCCTCTCCCGGCCGGAGAGGGCTTGAGCGCCCGAGAGCCGTCAGGCGACCGGACTTGCGCGAAAGGGTGAGGGGCTTCCCCTTTCACCCGGTGCGCGGCAGCCGCAGGCTTTCTTCACAGCGACCACAGCGGGATCACAAGGGACACGGCGGGACCGGGCGGACGGACGGGTCGCCGACTGCCCCCCACAAACAGCCCGGCAACGAAGGGGCGGCTCCGCCGCCAATCCCTTCTGGCCTCGCTCTCACCGGAACCGATCGGCGCTGCCGACGCGCACCCGGTCCCGCCGTGTCCCTTGTGATCCCGCTGTGGTCGCTGTGATGAACCTCTGTCTTCCGCTCCGGCGCGCGGGCGGGGCAGGAACTGAACCGCCAATCCTCCGCGCTCGCCCGGATTCTCCCAGCAAAAGCAACAGCCGTCCACACTGAAACCCCCTCTTCTCGCCCGCATTGAAACCGCGCCCATACTGCTGGCGGTCCCGTCGCGGGGGAGGGCGCAAGGCCTTGCGAGCTTGCTGCGGCGGGAGCGGTTGGAGCGGGCGCCTCAAGGTCCGGTCGCCGGGGGGCTGTGACCTCAAGGGACCGGGTCGACGGGGCAGCGTGAGGCGATCCGAACGGTTCACGGCCACGGGCTCAAGCAGCCCGGGACCGCGTCCCGGGCGATAGCCCCACCGACAAGGCCATGGGACGAAGACCCATGGCGTTCAGGGGATCGGCTTTCGCAAGCACGCCGACCTTCCCGCCGGAGGCGTCAGTAGCGGCAAGGCTCTAACAGGGCCGTTGGTCCTCGGTCAGTCGCGTGAGAACGACGCGAGGCCGTCCGCTTCCGGTCAGACCAGCCGCGCGGAGCGTCAAGGCTTTCGCGAAACGGTAAACCCATTCCATCCCGGCGAAGGCCGGGACGCTCCGCCCGCCCTTCCCACACTTCGCAGCCGTCGGCGCGAGGGCGATGACGGCTGGCTCGCCCTCGACCCTGAACCCGCGACCCTCTAGAACCCGCCGCCCATGCCCTTTCCTTTCGAGATCACCGCCACCGAGGGCCGCGCCCGCACTGCCGTGCTGAAAACCCCACGCGGCGACATCCGCACGCCGGCCTTCATGCCGGTCGGCACGGCCGCCACGGTCAAGGCGATGACGGTGGATCAGGTGCGCGACACCGGGGCCGACATCCTGCTGGGCAATACCTATCACCTCATGCTGCGCCCCGGCCCCGAGCGGATGGAGCGGCTGGGCGGGCTGCATCGCTTCATGGGCTGGGACAAGCCGATCCTGACCGATAGCGGCGGATTCCAGGTCATGTCCCTGGCGGGCATCTCCAAGGTCAGGGAGGAGGCCGTGACCTTCTCCAGCCATATCGACGGCTCAAAACATGTCCTGTCGCCGGAACGCTCGATCGAGATCCAGGCCGACCGCATCGGCGCCGACATCGTCATGCAGCTGGACGAATGCGTCTCCTGGCCCGCCGAGGAGCCCCGCGCCCGCGCCGCCATGGAACTGTCCGCCCGCTGGGGGGCTCGCTCGAAGGCCGCCTTCGGCACGCGCGAGACCCAGGCCCTGTTCGGCATCCAGCAAGGCTCGACCTTCGAGCGCCTGCGCCGCGAATCCGCGGACCGGTTGATCGAGATCGGCTTCGACGGCTACGCCATCGGCGGTCTGGCCGTCGGCGAAGGACATCAGGCCATGTGCGAGGTCCTCGACCATGCCCCCGCCATGCTGCCGGTCGACCGCCCCCGCTATCTGATGGGCGTGGGCAAGCCGATCGATCTGGTGGAGGCGGTCTGGCGCGGTGTCGACATGTTCGACTGCGTGCTGCCGACCCGCGCGGGCCGCCACGGCCAGGCCTGGACCTGGGACGGGCCGGTCAATCTCAAGAACGCGCGCTTCGCCGAGGATCCCGACCCGCTGGATCCAGCCCTGCCTTGCCCGGCTTCCTCTGCCTATTCAAAGGCCTATCTGCACCACCTGATCCGCGCCGACGAGATCCTCGGCAAGACCCTGCTCAGCTGGCACAACATCGCCTTCTTCCAGGCCCTGACGGCGGCCATGCGCGAGGCGATCGCGGCGGGCCGGTTCGAAGCCTTCCGCCGCGACTTCCACGCGCGGCACCTGTCCAATTGAGGCTGTGTGATCTGACGATTGCGGTTCATCACGGCGACCACAGCGAAGGCACAAAGGACACAGCGAGACCGGGCCGAATGGGAGAGGCCCACCTTTCACTGTCGCAACCAAGACAACGGTTTAGCAACGCCGCGTCGATCAGCAGACCGGCGGCGAACGCCGCCCTTCACGCGTTTCCGGAAGGAGGCCCACAGCGTCGCCGCCTGCTCGGTCCCGCCGTGTTCTCTGTGATCCCGCCGTGCTCTCCGTAATGAACCCCTTGCCGCCTTTACCGCCGCGACGTCCCCGTGGGCCGGAACCACGCGGGCGAGGCCGGCGGCGCGCAGTTGGCCCGCATCCCCAGCCCCTTCAGATAGGCCCGCCTCAACCGCCCGGCCTCGACCGCGTCCTGCACCGCCCGCGACCGGGCCTGGGCGCCCGACAGCTGCCGCACCCAGCTGCGATAGGGTATGAACTCCGTGGTCGCGTCGCGGATGGCATCCAGCGCCGCCTCGGCCAGCGCATCCTGCGCCTGCTCGTTCAGGGTCGGGCTGTCCGGTGCCGGCGGCTCGTCGCGATCGGGGCCCAGCGCCTCATCGAGGCGGATCACCTCGGCCCGGATCGTCGTGCACTGGTTCAGGTTGCGCCGGTCGTACGGATTGGCCTGGGCCTGCAGCAGCACCGTCGGAATCTGCTCGCGCCGCACGTTCAGATCGACCAGGGGCTGGCCCGCCGCATCGCCGAACCCCTCGCCGACCTGCCGCGCCGCCGAACAGCCGGCCGTCAGCAAAAGGCAGGCAAGCCCGACAACGACCCTCACCGCGCCTCAGCCCGCCGGACGCAGCGTCGAGGGATCAAAGATCTGGATCTCGGACCCATACTCGATCAGGACGACGGTGGTCGGATCGCCCTCAAGGACGCGGAAGCTGCGATCACCGGACATCTGGGGTCCCATCGAGCCGCACGGCGGTTCGACCGGTTCGGCGTCGGCCTCTCCCGAGGCGAAGGCGTCCCAGCGCGCCGCCAGATCGCCGGTCGGTTCAAGGCTGAAGCTGCCAGGAACCGCGCCCTCGAAGGTGACCGGCTGCAGGGTGCAGGTCGCCGTGTTCGGTCCCGGCGACCGGGCACGAACGGCGTCGAGGATCGATTCGATCGGCGCCTCCGCCGCCTTCCTGAAGATCACGATGGCGGGGGCCCGCGACGTCTCTCCCTCGAAGATGTTCTCGATGGCGAAGCCGGGCAGGCTGTCGTCGGCGACCAGGCGCCCGCCGCCCGGACCTGCCGAACAGTCAAAGCTCCAGACCGCCAGACCCGATCCCTCGACCTTGCCCCAGGTGCAGGAGGCGAACGTCTGCTGCAACATCTCGGACGGCCGGGGATCTGCGAGTGTCTGCGCGGTCGCATCCGCGGGCTCGGATGGTGCCTCGCAGGCGACGAGCGTCAGTGCAGACATCACGGCGATGGCGGCGGCGGCTTTCATGGCGATCCCCTCGGCTTCCGATGCCCACAATGGGGGCAAACCGACCCCCGCTCAAGCCGCGAGCGTCCGCGTCGCAGGCCTGCGCGCAACAACACTGCGCTCGGGCAGCGAGGCCCTGCGAGCCGGGCGTTGGCGCAACAGCCGCGCTCAAGCAGCGAGCCGCCGCGCGGCGAGCGATAGCGCAACAGACCCGGAGCGAAGCGGATGGTACGTCCTCTCGGGCTCGAACCGAGGACCCTCTGATTAAAAGTCAGATGCTCTAACCAACTGAGCTAAGGACGCGCATCGCGGTCGCGAGAACGGGCTGGCCGTTTCGCGGTTGCGCCTTCTGGTTCATCACCGGCCCGGGGTCAAGTCCGGGACGAAAAAGGCAGGGACGCATGAAGCCTCTTGCGGGGGTCCGTATCATCGAGTTCGACGGCCTGGGGCCGGTGACCTTCGCCGGCATGGTGTTCGCCGATCTGGGAGCCGAGGTGCTGCGGCTCACCCGCGCGGACGGGGCCCCGGTCTTTGGCGACGTCGGCGGGGCGGTGCTGCATCGGGGCCGCGCGGCCGTGCCGGTCGATCTGAAGTCACCGGATGACCGGGCGGCCGTCCTCGACCTGATCGCCGGGGCCGACGCCGTGATCGAGGGCTTCAGGCCCGGCGTGCTGGAACGGCTGGGTCTGGGGCCCGACGCCTGCCGGCCCCGCAATCCGCGCCTGGTCTTCGGCCGCGTGACGGGCTGGGGCCAGAGCGGGCCGCTGGCCGACACCGTGGGCCACGACATCAACTACATCGCCCTGACCGGGGCCCTGCATGCCATGGGCGAGCCGGACCGCCCGCCGCGCCCGCCGCTGAACCTCGTCGGCGACTATGGCGGCGGTGCCATGCTGCTGGTCAGCGGCGTCCTCGCCGCCATCATCGAGGCGAGACAGACCGGTCGGGGCCGCGTCGTTGACGCCGCCATGACCGACGGGGCCGCCTTGCTGTCCGGCCTGTTCCACGCCCTCTCGGCCAGCGGCCTCTGGTCGGACACACGCGGATCCAACCTGCTGGACGGGGGTGCCCCCTTCTATCGCTCCTATGCCTGCGCCGACGGCGGCTTCGTGGCGGTCGGGGCGCTGGAACCACGCTTCTATGCCGCCCTGATTGACGGCCTCGGCATCGACCCTGCAGAGGCGCCCCAGTTCCCGCCCAGCGGCTGGCCGGCCCTGCACGCCCGGTTCGAGCAGGCTTTCGCCCGCCGGACCCGCGACGACTGGGAGGCGCACTTCAAGGGCACGGAGGCCTGCGTCACCCCGGTGCTGAGCTTCTACGAGGCGACCAGGCATCCGCACAACAGCGCCCGGGCGACGCTGACCGGCGATCCGCCGGTGCCCTCGCCCGCCCCGCGCTTCGACGGGGATGTGGCCGTGCCGGCGCCGGCGAGTGTGCTGGACCTCACCGCCGCCGTGGCGCTGTGGCGTCAGGCGACGGCTGCGACGTCCACCTGACGCGCGTCGCCCGCCGCGCAGGCCTCGGCCAGGGTCGTGGCGAGCAGGGCAGGATCGATCGGCTTGGTCAGGAAGGCATGGACACCGGCCGCCTCCCAGGCCGCACGATGCACATCCATGGCGTTGGCCGTCAGGGCGATCACCGGTGTCCGGCGGTTCAGGCCCCCGTCGCGGATGCGCGCGGTCGCTGTCAGACCGTCCATGACCGGCATCTGCATGTCCATCAGCACGGCGTCGAACACCTGGGTCATGGCTGCCTCAACGGCCTCGGCCCCGTTCTCGACCAGCACGAGGGTGCAGCCGTGCGGCTCAAGCAGCAGCGACAGGATGCGGCGGTTCACCGCGTGATCGTCCGCGGCCAGGATCGTGCGTCCGCCCAGGCTGTTCTCAACGGCGGCCACGCGATGCGCGGTCCTGGCCGCTGTCCTGACCGGTTCGACCGGAAGCCCGAGCGTAAAGACCGACCCCTTGCCGACGACGCTCTCGGCGGTCAGGTCTCCGCCCATGATCTCGGCAAGGCGGCGGCTGATGGCGAGGCCCAGGCCCGTCCCGCCATACCTGCGGGTCGTTCCGGCGTCCGCCTGTTCGAAACTGTCGAAAATGCCGGCCAGACGCTCGGGAGCGATGCCGCATCCCGTATCCGCCACGGCGACGATCAGGCGACTGTCCGCCTTGCGCCAGTCGACCGACACCGTAATGGTCCCGTCCTCGGTGAATTTCACCGCGTTCGACAGAAGGTTGAACAGCATCTGCTGGAACCGCAACGGATCGGTGCGGACACCGTCCGGCACATCCGGCGCGATCAGGATGTTCAGCCGCACGCCGTTTGCCTCGGCCTTGGGCTGCCAAAGACGCCTCAGCGACCCCAGCTTCTCGCGCAGGTCCACCTCGGACACCTCGATCAGCATCTTGCCCGCCTCGATCTTGGAGAAGTCGAGAACGTCGTTGAGCAGCCCGACCAGCACATCGCCGGCGTCAAGCAGCATCGAGACGTGCTCGCGCTGTTCCCGATCGAGCCGCGTTCGGCGCAGCAGATTGGCGGCCGAGATGACGGCGTTCATCGGGGTGCGGATCTCATGGCTGACCACCGCGAGAAAGTCAGACTTGGCAGCGCTGGCGACCTCGGCCTTGGCACGCTGCCCCTGGGCCTCGGCGTTGGCGTCCTGCAGGGCCTTGGTCGTGGTCGAGCTCTGCCGGACCGCGACCACCAGATGCATCATGTAGAGGACGCCGCCGATGGCGATCAGTACGTCTTCGGGCCTGCCCGCCAGGATCGCCCCGACGACTGGCATCCCGAGGAAATAGAGGCTGTGCGGGACCACCGCCGAAAACAGCAACGGCCGGACATGATGCATATGCAGGCTGACATGCAACAGCCCGCCGGCGACCTGGACGAGAGCAAACAGCCTGCCGGCATCGCCCCCGGTAATCCAGAGGTAGGCCGCAATGCCGGAGTAGACGACCACGTTCATGGCGGCGGTCACGCACAGCGCCACCTTGTAGCGTGTCGAGAGAGGCTGCCCGGGACGCTGGCGCAGGGGCCTGAACAGTGCCCAGTCGACCAGCTGGGTCAGGGCGACCGCCGCCAGCCAGACTGCGGGCCAGTAGCCCTTGGTCAAAAACCACGCCGTCAAGGCGATGAAGGCCGCGAGGCCCAGCCGCGTCTTCAGTTCGCGGAAACGGACCTGGGCGATCATGGCCCAGCCGTTGGTCGACGTGTCGAGTTGTGCCCCCATAGACCGACGCTCTCACAAAGAAGCAAAGGAACGGTTGAAGCCGGTCTCAAACCCCGTGACGTCCCCACACCGGCGAGGTATGGAACAGAAGGTTGAGGGACGCGTTCTGGCGCGGGATGTGGTCGGGGGAATTGGTACCATGAAACGTCTGATTTTGTTGACGAGTTCGAGTCTTGCGATGGCGCTTTCGAGCTGTGAGGCACCCATGTCGCGTGACCTTGAGACCGCCCCGCCCATGGAAGCCCCTGTCGCGCCGTCCGCCGAGGATGCGGGCGTGGCTGCGGCGGACACGACCGCTCCGGCGGATCAACCGCCTGCGCTGGACACCGGGCGCCTCCCGCCGGCCAACCCCTCATCGGAAGAATCGGTTCAGCCTGAAAGCGAGACCCTGTTCTACTGACCGGCGCCTCACAGCTGTCGCGTTTGGCTGTTCCGGGGGGGCCGGTGTCGGCCCGTTTGCCGATCGTCCGTTCGACCCGAGGCCCCTGTTTGTCCTGTCGTTCCCGTCATCTGGTTGCTATCGCAGTCGTCGCAACCGTCGTTGGCATGGGCGCAGGCAAGGCCGCCGCCGACCCGAGGGCGCAGATTCGGGGTGACCTGCCGGACGAGCTGCGCAGCCAGTTGCAGCGGGCCATTGGCGAAGCCGACGGCCCCTCGTCCAACCGCTTTGAAGCCCGCCGCCGCGCCCGGGCGGCGATGAACTCGGCCGAGGCGCTGCTCAGGTCTGAAGGCTACTATCAGCCTGTTCTGGAAGACATCGTCGAGGGCGAGGAGACACCGGTCGCCATCGTGTCCGTCGATCCGGGCCGCCGTTTTGTGCTCACGGACCCCGCCATCCAGTGGGACGCCCCGGAGCCGGCACCGGACGTCACCGGGACGGCTTTGGCCGAGACGGCACTGACGCCCGGAGACCCGGGGCGGGCCGCCGAGGTCATCGCCGCCGAGGGCCGGATCATCGCCAGTCTCACGCGCCAGGGCTATCCGGACGCTGCCGTCCAGCCGCGGCGGGTCCTGGTCGATCACGCGGCCTTCACCGTCTCCCCGACCTATCGCATCGCCGCCGGACCTCTCGTCCGCCTCGACGGGGTCCTGATGGAAACCGCCGGGCCCACAAACCCGGACTGGGTCGCCAGTCTGGCCCCCTGGCAGGAAGGCGACCGCTACGATCCCGAGCAGGTGGCGGAACTTGAGCGTCGGCTTCTGGAGACCGGCGTCTACGACGGGGTCGGGGTGGCGCTCACGTCGGCTGACCAGGGCACAGCGACCGGCACCCGCCCGGTGATGGTCACCCTGACCGACAGGCCTCGCCGGATCCTTGAGGCCGGTGCCACCTTTTCCACCGCAGACGGCTCGGGCGTCGAGGGCCTCTGGACCTGGTACAATCGCTTCGGACGCGCCGACACGCTCCGCTTCCAGGCGCGCATCGCCGATATCGACAGCCGGATCGGAGCGGATCTGTCCCTGCCCCACTGGCGTCAGCCGGGACAGACGCTGGCCCTGTCGGCGGCCGTCGTCAACGAGGACACCGATGCCTATCAACGCAGGGCGGGCGTCCTGGCGGCTGATATCCGCCAAAGGATCGGGAAAACCTCCTGGATCAGCTACGGTCTGGGCCTCGACGCAGGCCGCTACGACGAAAGCCGCTTTGATCCCCTGACGCAGGCACCGCTCTCGATCAGCCGGGACCTGGCCCTGCTGACCGCGCGGGGCTCGGCCTACATCGACCAGTCCGACGATCCGCTCAATCCGACGACCGGCTGGCGGGTTTCGCTCAACGTCCAGCCCACGGCCGTGACGGGCGAGGACAGCATCCTTTTCCTGCGTACCGAGGCCCAGCTGACCGGCTATGTCGCGTTGCAGGCCGGTGCGAGGACCGTGGCGGCCGGGCGTATCCGCCTCGGATCGATCGTCGGCGGCGACGAGCTGACCATACCGGCCGACAGACTGTTCTACTCCGGCGGGGGCGGATCGGTCCGGGGCTTTGAGTATCAGGGGGTGGCGCCTCGCCTTCCGGACAATACCCCCCGGGGCGGCCTGTCGCTGTTCGAGGTCTCCGCCGAGGTTCGCCGTGACCTGGGACGCAATTTCGGAGCCGTCGCCTTCCTCGACGCGGGCTCGGTGGGGTTCGAGGAGACGCCGGACTTCTCGAACCTGCGCTACGCGGTCGGGGTCGGCGCCCGCTACAACCTGTCCTTCGGCCCGATCCGGGCCGACATTGCCGTCCCGCTCGACAAGCGGGAGGGCGATGCGGACTTCCAGATCTATGTCAGTATCGGTCAGGCGTTTTGACCGAAGACACGGAGACACCCGAGCCGGTCCAGACCGAAAGACGTCGCCGGACCCGGCTGCACGCACTGGCCGTCTTCGGGGGCATGGCCATGGCGGGTCTGCTCGCCATCGCCCTGATCCTCGCAGTCGGCGGGCGGATGTATCTGGTCTCCGGGCCGGGTCGCGAGCTCGTGACCAGCTTCGTGACGGGTCAGAAGATCGGGCGCTACGGCCGCATCAATGTCGAGGGCCTGTCCGGCGATCTGTTCGACGATTTCACCCTCCGGCGGGTGACGGTCACCGACGCGAAAGGCATCTGGCTGGAGGCCAGTGACGTCCGCGTGGACTGGTCCTGGTGGCCGCTGGTCAGCCGCCGGTTTCATGCCACCGAGATCACCGCCGGTCAGGTCCGGCTCCTGCGCCGTCCCGAGATCGAGCCGCCGGATGGCCGGCCGCCTCGCCCGATGCCGCTGGACATCGACATCGACAGCCTGCGGGCCGACGTCGAACTGCTGGAAGGGTTCTCGCAGGAGTATGGCCGCTGGCGCCTGACCGGCGACGCCAGCATTCCGAGGCGGGGCGACAAGTCTGCCCGCATCGGGGCCTACAGCCTGAACCGGCCCGGCGACTTTCTGCGTGGCTCTGCCACGCTCGGGGCCGGACCTGAGGATTTGCGGATCAACCTGCGCGCCAGCGAGGCGCAGGGCGGCCCTCTGGCAGGATCGCTCGGCTATTCGCCGGACCAGCCGTTCTTCGCCTCCGCACTCGTCAACGGTGAACGCGTCAGCGCCACGGTTCGGAGCGGCGAGTTTACGCCGGTCACGGTGCGCGGCCGCTACGGCAAGGCCGGGGCGCGCATCTCGGGCTCTCTCGACTTCAGCGGATCGGACCTGCTGGCACCGTTCGCCCGGCGGGTCGGACGGACCGCCCGCTTCGGCTTTGCTTCCGTGCCTGACAGTGAGAACGGCGACATCCACGGACTGGCCTGGCGGCTGATCGCCGACAACCTGCAGTCCACAGCCCGGGGGAAAATCCGCCTCGACGATCGCAGCGCGCCGGACGGGATCGCCCTGTCGGTTTTCACCGGCTCCCTCACCCGGCTCGCTGGAAGGGAAGCCGGAGGGCCCGCGCGTTATGAGGCGATCTTCACCGGAGACGCGGCGCGTTGGGCGCTGGACGGGACAGTACGGCTGGAAGACCCCACTCTGGCAAGCTATGCGGCCGCCGCCATATCGGGCCCGCTCGACTTGGCCGCCGACGGCGGCCGCTACTCCATCTCCGGCAACCTGACGGCCGCGGGTGGCCGCAACGCGGGGATCGTCGGCGGTCTGCTCGGAGCCTCCCCGCGGGTCCGGTTCGAAGCCGCCCGCCTGACCGACGGAGCGCTGCTGCTGGAGAGCATCGATGCCCGCGGCCAGGCCCTGACCCTGACCGGTTCCGGCGGACGGAACCTCATGGGCGGGCTCGGCTTCCGGGGCCGAGCCGAGATCACCGACCTCGGCCGCATTCGCCAGGGCGCACGCGGCGCCTTCGGCGGGCCCCTGACCGCGACCTCAGCCCGGTCAGGGGCACCTTGGACGCTGACCTTCGACGGACGCAGCACGCGCCTGGCCAGCGGCATGGACGAGCTGGACCGTTTGCTGGGCGAGACCCCCCGGCTGCAACTCGCGGGCAATCTGCGCAGCGGCCGGATCGCTGTGGAGCGCGCCCTCCTGACCGGCGCGGCGGGGACCGCCTCGGCGCGAGGACTGATCGAGCCCGAGGGCCGTCTGAGGCTCGCGCTGGACTGGAACGCCCGCGGACCGTTCGGTGTGGGGCCGGTCGCCATCGATGGAGCCATGACCGGCAACGGGGCCCTGACCGGAACCCTGGCGCAGCCCCGGGCCGACCTGACCGCCAGGTTCGGCAACGTCGCCGCCGGCCCCCTGACCCTGACCGATGCCGACCTGACCCTCAGCTTCCGGCGCGGCGCGGACGCCTCGGACGGGCAGGTCGTGATCACCGCCGGATCGAACTATGGGCCGGCGCGCGCGGCCGGCAGCTTCTTCCTCGGCGGGGATCGTCTCCGGCTGTCAGACGTCGATCTTGATGCCGGTGGCGTGACCGCCCGGGGGTCGCTCGCCCTCGCCAACAACAGCCCGTCGAGCGCCGACCTGACCTTCACCGCGCGACCCGGAGCCTTCCTCGCCTCGGGAACAGCCGACGGCCGGATCCGCCTCACCGAGGGCGCGGGATCCGAGATGGCGATCCTGGACGTCACCGGCCGGAATGTCCGCCTCGTCAACTCCAGCTGGACGATCCGGACTCTGGAGTTGAACGGGCGCGGCACCCTGGACCGGCTGCCCTTCACTGTGGTCGCCGACGTGGGCGGAGCGACCCCCGTCACCTTCGATGGATCGGGCGTCTATTCGCGACAGGCCGAGGCACAGAGCCTGACGCTCAGCGGAGCTGGGCGAGTACGCGAGGTCGCCTTCTCGACCCGGAATCCGGCGGTCATGGCCCTCGCCGGAGACGGTCGGGTCGCCCGGGTCGACCTGGCGATCGGAGGCGGCGTGCTGCTGGGCGAGTTGCGTCAGGATTCCGACGCCGCCGTCATCCAGGCCGACCTGACCAGCGTCGAACTGGGCTCCATCGCCCCCGACCTCGGCGGCCAGGTCACAGGTCGGGTGTCGCTGCGCGGTTCCGGAGACGACCTGTCCGGCTCGGCCAATGTGCGGCTGACCCAGCTCCGCAGCACCGACGCGCCGCGCGGCCTTTCGGTCGACGGGGCCGTCAGTGCCACCCTGGTCAACAACATCCTGCGAATTCAGGCCAACGCCTCGGGCACCGACGCTGTGACGGCCACGGCCGATGTGGCCCTGCCGGTCGAGGCCTCGGCGGCCCCCTTGCGCCTGGCCATCGCCCGGACGCGGCCGATGTCGGGCGAAGTGGAGATCGACGGACAGATCCAGCCGATCTGGGACGTCTTCTTTGGCGGCGAGCGGTCGCTGGCCGGCCAGGTCGATGGCCGCGCGACCCTGGGCGGGACACTCGCGGCCCCCCTGATCAACGGTCAGCTTGCGCTGGCCGACGGTCGTTTCCGCGACAATGGCCCGGGTCTGGTGCTGTCCGACATAACCCTGGCCGCCCGGTTCGACGATGCGACGGCCCTGATCCAGACCTTCACGGCGACGGACGGCTCCGGCGGGACGGTGGCCGGGGACGGTCGCATCGGGCTGCGTCAGGGCTCGGGTTCCAGCTTCGAGCTGGCCCTGACCCGGTTCCGCATCATCGACAACGACATTGCCGAGGCGCGGGCGTCCGGCCCCCTGACGGTCGTGCGCGCCGCCGACGGCAACGTCACTCTCACCGGGGAGATCAACCTGGACGAGGCCCGGATCGAGGCCAATCCGCCAGGCTCCAGCGGCATCGTCCGCATGGATGTGGTCGAGATCAACCGTCCCGGCGGGGACCCGCCCGAAGACGAGAACGCAACCAGGTCGCGGGGCCCCCAGATCGGCCTCGACATCCAGATGCGCTCGCGTGGCGGAGAAGTCAGTGTCGTGGGGCGCGGCCTGAATGTCCTGCTGAACGTCAACGCTCGCGTGGGGGGCACGGTCAGTCAGCCGGTGCTGACCGGAACGGCGAACATCGTGCGCGGCGACTACGACTTTGCGGGCAAGCGGTTCGTGTTCGACGATCGGGGCTCTGTCTCGCTGTCGACCAGTCCGGAACGCATTCGCCTGAACCTGACGGCCGTGCGCGACGACCCGGCCCTGACCGCGACCATACGTGTCACCGGCACGGCGGCCCGGCCCGAGATCGAGCTGACCTCGACCCCCGCCCTGCCCCAGGACGAAATCCTGTCGCAGGTCCTGTTCGGGCGTTCGGCCTCGCAGCTGTCGCCGCTCGAGGCGGCTCAGCTGGCGGCGGGCGTGGCGTCCCTGGCCGGGGGCGGCGGGTTCAACGTAATCGGCAATCTCAGAGAGCTCGCGGGTCTGGACCGGTTGTCCTTCGGCGGCGAGGCCTCGGCCCTCACGGTGGCGGGTGGCCGCTACATCACCGACGACGTCTATCTGGAGATCATCGGCGGCGGCGAGGGCGGAGCGGCGGTCAATGTCGAGTGGCAGGTGCGTCGCAACCTGGCCATCAGCTCCCGCTTCGGAGGCGAGGGCGACGCGACCCTGTCGATCCGCTGGCGGCGACAGTCCGGCGTTCCCGGTACGGACCACCAGGACAGGCGACCCGATGCAGGGGTTGCGGCGTCCGACTAGCGCGCCTGTTCCATCTGCAATTTGTCCAGCGTGTTGATCCCGCGCAGGCCCGCGATGTGCAGGATCATCTGGACCACCATCACGCCGATCGACAGGGCGATCTGCCAGGTCGGGACGGTCGGGATGCCGGGCATGGATGAGGCCAGCAAAGGCGTCGCCGCCGTCGACAGAATGCCGTAGGCGATCAGCACCATGAACAGGATGGCGATGAACTTGCCGGGGTTGCGCCACTGTACGATGCCCAGGATCAGCTGGAGCACGGCCAGGCCGCCCGTCAGGTAGATCGCGAACTGGGCCCCCATGGCCGCCGCAGCCTCGGCATCCGCGCCCCCTCCCGCGGCGGCGGCCACAGCCTCCTGCATCTGCCCGGGGTTGGCCAGCGACCACGCCACGGTGACGGCACCGACGAGCACGCCGATGAAGATCGAGATGGCGCTGGCCTTGGCGGCGGCTTCGGCCTCGGCTTCGGTGCGGAGCGGAGCGGCGGGGTTCATGCCGGTGATCAAGCTGGCCATTGGTATCCTCCCTGAAATGACAATGACCCTTTACATGACAAGGACGCCTTACACAAGCGGCCTTGGCTGATCCGCGCGGGGTTCACCTTTGCCGCTGCGCGGGCTAGGAGAGGGTTATGCGGATTCTTGAGCAGGATCATGCCGCCCTCGACCTGGTCGGGCGGGGGGGCGCGGTCCTTGTCGACCGGGCGGTCGCCTGGGCGAACGTCAACTCCGGCAGCGACCACGTCGAAGGCCTCGAAGCAACGCTGTCCCTGCTGGAGGACGAAGCCCGCCGCCTGCCGGCCGAGGTGACACGCGTTCCGACGCAAGGGTTCTCGACCGTCGCCGACGACGGGGCCCTGGTGCCGCAGGCGCGCGCCGATGCGCTGCGGTTGACGGCCCGGCCCGAGGCTGAGGTCCAGGTCGTCCTGACCGGCCACTACGACACCGTCTACCCGGCGGACAGCGCCTTTCAGAGCGTTACGTCCCGCCCCGACGGCACGCTGAACGGACCCGGCATCGCCGACATGAAGGGCGGCATTTCCGTCATGCTGGGGGCGCTTGAGGCCTTCGAGACCCATCCGCAGCGAGAGCGTGTCGGTTGGACCGTGCTGCTGTCGCCGGACGAGGAGATCGGCTCGCCCGCATCGGCTCCCCTCCTGGCCGAACTCGGCGCGCGCGGCCATGTCGGCATGACCTATGAGCCCGCCCTGGCGGACGGGACCCTGGCGGGGGCGAGGAAGGGCAGCGGCAATTTTCACATGGTCGTGACAGGCAAGGCCGCCCACGCCGGCCGTGCTTTCGGGGAAGGGCGCAACGCCGTCGCCGGGGCCGCCCTGGTCGCCGTATCCCTGCACGCGCTGAACGGTCAGCGCGAGGGCGTCACCGTAAACGTCGCCAGGATTTCCGGCGGCGGTGCGCTGAATGTGGTGGCCGACAACGCGGTCGTCCGGTTCAACGTGCGCGTCCCCGATCTGGACGCCGCCGACTGGATCACGGCGGCCATCGCCGAGATCGCCGCCTCGTCCCCTTTCGACGGGCTGACGCTGGATCTGCACGGTGGCTTTACCCGGCCGCCGAAACCGATGGATGCCTCACAGGTCGCCCTGTTCGAAGCGGTGCGCGAAACGGGTGCCCTGCTGGGTCAGACGATCGCCTGGTCGCCGTCCGGCGGCGTGTGTGAGGGCAACAACCTGCACGCCGCCGGCCTGCCCAACATCGATACCCTGGGTGTCCGGGGTGGCCTGATCCATTCGCCGCAGGAGTATGCCTGGCCCGACAGCTTCGTGGAGCGGGCCCGGTTGTCGCTGCTGATGCTGTGCAAGATCGCCTCGGGCGAGATCGACGCGCTGGCGCTGAAGCGTTTGCGGATGGAGGTCGGCTGATGCTCGTCGTCCGCCCCGCCGGTCCTGGTGACCTAGACCACCTGCTGGAGCTGGCCATTCTTTCGGGCCCCGGGTTCACCAGCCTGCCCGAGGACCCCGATCAGTTGATCGAAAGACTCGACATCAGCCGGGACAGCTTCGCGGGTTCGATCGAACCGCAGGACCGCTGGTACACGTTGATGATGGAAGAGACCGATACCGGCGACGTCGACGGCATCGCCTCGGTCAAGGCGGCAGTCGGCATAAGGCGGCCGTTCTTCTCCTTCAGGCTCGCAAGCCAGGCGGCATCGTCGCCTTCCCTGAACATCAGGCTCGATCACCAGACGCTTCAGCTGGTCAACGAATGCACCGGCTGGACGGAGGTCGGCTCCCTGTTCCTCAAGGCCGACCGTCGCAAGGGTGGAGCCGGACGCCTGCTCAGCCAGTCCCGCTACATGCTGATCGGAGCCGAGCCCGGGCTGTTCGCCGACAACATCCTGGCCGAGTTGCGGGGCGTTTTCACGCCAGATGGGGCCTGTCCGTTCTGGGATCATGTGGCGCACAGGTTCTTCCCCATGGAGTTCGACCAGGCCGACCTGATGACCGGCTCGACGGACAAGCAGTTCATTCTGGATCTCGCACCGCGCCACCCGATCTATGTCGATCTGCTGCCCGAGCCCGCCCGCGCCGTGATCGGAAAGGTCCATCCCCAGGGTGTGGCGGCCATGGCCCTGCTGGAAAGCGAAGGCTTCCGACCCAACGGGCTTGTCGACATCTTCGACGCCGGGCCGACGGTCGCCTGCCAGAGAGATCACATCCGGACGGTGCGTGATGCGCGCCGCCTGACGGTGGTCGTGACCGACGACGTCGAGACCGAACTCCCGGCCCTGATTTCGACCGACAGCGTCTCCGCCTTCCGCGCGGTCCGGGCCAGAGCCCAGATCGAAGGCGAAACCGTGCGCCTGCCACCCGAGGTGGCGGCGGCGCTCAGGCTCAGCGACGGAGACGTCGCGCGGGTCAAGACGTGAGAACCCCATGACGAACGGCCACCTCTACATTGACGGCCAATGGATCGAGGGCCGGGGTGACGGCATCGCGTCATTCGACCCCGCGACCGAGGCCCCGGTGTGGCGCGGTAACGAGGCCTCGACCGATCAGGTCGGAGCGGCGGTGGCCGCTGCCCGCGCCGCCTTCCCTGACTGGGCCGACCGGTCGCGCGATGAGCGCATCGCGGCGATGAAGCGCTATCAGGCCGGGCTCAAGGCCCGCGCCCCCGCCTTCGCCGAGGCCATCAGCCGCGAGACCGGCAAGGCCCTGTGGGAAACCACCGCCGAGCTGGGTGCCATGGCCGGCAAGGTCGACATCTCCATCCGCGCCTATGACGAACGCACCGGTGAGCGCACGTCCGGGACAGCGTTCGGCCACGCCACCCTGCGCCACCGTCCGCACGGCGTGGCGGCGGTGCTGGGGCCGTTCAACTTCCCCGGCCATCTGCCCAACGGCCACATCGTCCCGGCCCTGCTGGCGGGCGACACCGTCGTGTTCAAGCCGTCGGAAGAAACGCCCCACGCCGGTCAGCTGATCGCCGAGTGTCTGGAACAGGCCGATCTGCCGGCGGGGGTGTTCAACCTTGTCCAGGGCGGCCGAACCGTCGGCGCGGCTCTGCTGGACCAGCCGATCGACGCCCTGATGTTCACCGGCTCGGGCGCTGCGGGGGCCCATTTCCGCCGGAAGTTCGCCGACGATCCGCACGTCATCCTGGCGCTGGAGCTGGGCGGCAACAATCCGCTGGTGGTCTGGGACGCGGCCGACGCGGAGGCTGTCGCGGGCCTCGTCGTCCAGTCCGCCTTCGTCACCACTGGCCAGAGATGCAGCTGCGCCCGCCGCCTGATCGTGCCGGAGGGTCCGGCGGGCGACGCGATCATCGCGGCCGTAGACGACCTGGTGGACCGGTTGATCTTCGCCCCCTGGGATTCGACGCCCGAGCCATACGGCGGCCCCTTGATCTCCAGGCGCGCGGCCGAGCAGGCGCTGGGCGCGCTTCAACAGCGCATCGGCATGGGGGCGAGGGTCATCCGCGCCTCCGGGCCCATGGACAACCTGCCCGCCGCCTTCGTCCGCCCCGCGATCGTTGACGTCACCGGCGTCGACGTTCCGGACGAGGAGATGTTCGCCCCCTTCCTGTCGGTCACCCGCGTCCCGACCTTTGAGGCCGCCATCGCCGCCGCCAACGCCACCCGCTACGGCCTGTCCGCCGGGCTGGTCAGCGACAATCCCGCGAACTGGGACCAGTTCATCCGCCGCATTCGCGCCGGCGTCGTCAACTTCAACCGCCCGACGACCGGCGCCGCCGGCGACATGCCCTTCGGCGGCCTGGGAGCCAGCGGCAACCACCGGCCCTCGGCGTACTATGCCGCCGACTACTGCGCCTACCCCGTCGCCAGCTTCGAGGCCGAAGCGGTGAAGAACATCGAGGGCGAGATGAAGGGGCTGCGATGACCTCCGCCGTCGAAGCCAACGCCGACGGCCTGATCGGCCCGACCCACTCCTATGCCGGACTCAGCCCCGGCAACCTCGCTTCCAGCCTGAACAAGGGCGAGGCGTCGAACCCCCGCGCCGCCGTGCTACAGGGCCTCGACAAGATGAAACGGCTCGCCGACCTCGGCCTGCCCCAGTTCGTCCTGCCCCCGCATGAACGGCCGGACATCTCCTTCCTGCGCTCGCTCGGCTTCACCGGTACGGACGCCGCCGTGCTGGAGCGCGCATGGAAGGACGCCCCCGGCTTCGCCGCCGCCGCCTGTTCGGCCAGCCCGATGTGGGCCGCGAACGCCGCGACCGTGACACCGAGCGCCGACAGCGCCGACGGCCGGGTGCACTTCACGCCCGCCAACCTGATCACCAACCTGCACCGCAGCCTCGAACACGCCCAGACGAAGCGGTCACTCGACGCCCTCTTTCCCGACGCTGACCGCTTTGCCGTCCACGACGCCCTGCCCTCCGTCGCCCACCTCGCCGACGAGGGTGCTGCCAACCACGTCCGCCTGTGCGCCGACCACGGGACACCCGGGGTCAATCTTCTGGTCTGGGGCCGCGACGCCTTCGAGTCGTGGGACGGCCCCTTCCCCGCCCGCCAGACGCGTCAGGCCTCGGAGGCCGTCGCCCGTCGTCATGGGGCGGCCGGCGCAGTCCTGGCCCAGCAGTCCCGCGCCGCCATCGCCGGCGGAACCTTCCACAACGACGTCGTCTGCGTCGGGGCGCTGCACACCCTGTTCCACCACGACCTGGCCTTCCAGGACACGGCCGCGACGCACGATGCCATCCGCGGCGCGGCGGTCGGGTTCGAGCCGATCTTCGTGGAGGTGTCCTCCGCCGACCTGCCTCTGGCCGACGCCATCTCCAGCTATCTCTTCAACTCCATGCTGGTGCAGATCCCGGGCGAGGACCGCCTGAGCCTGATCTGCCCCACCGAGACGCGGGACAACCCGCGCAGTCATGCGGTCGCTCAAGGCCTGGTCGCCTCAAACGGTCCCATCGGCCGGGTCGATTACGTCGACGTGCGCCAGTCGATGCGGAACGGCGGCGGGCCCGCCTGCCTGCGCCTGCGCGTCGTGCTGACCGAGGCGGAGCTGGCGGCGACCAACCCGGCGATGCGCCTGACAGACGACCTGCATGCGCGGCTCGGCACCTGGGCCAATGATCACTATCGCGACCGTCTGACACCCGACGACCTCGCCGATCCGGCCCTGATCGAGGAGAGTCGCGCGGCTCTGGACAACCTGACCGGCTTGCTCGGCCTCGGGACTGGCTTCTATCCTTTCCAGCGGACCTGACCGGACGCCGCCGATGCCACAGAACCCTTTCCTGATCGTCGGTGGCGTGCTCAGCGCGGCGGCGTCCCTGCTCCATCTCGCGGCGATCATCGGAGGGCCGTCCTGGTACCGCTTCTTCGGCGCGGGCGAAGGGATGGCGCGGATGGCCGAGCGGGGCTCGCCCACCCCGACGCTGATCACGATCGGCATCGCCGCTGTCCTCGCCATCTGGTCCGCCTATGCCTTCGCCGGGGCCGGCCTGATCCCGCGCCTGCCGCTGATGCGGACGGCTCTGGTCCTGATCTCCGCGATCTATCTGCTGCGCGGGCTGGTGCTGATCCCGGCCTATATCGTCAATCCGGGCGGTGTCCTGCCATTCGTCCTGTGGAGCTCGCTGATCGTCCTCGTCTACGGGATCGCCTATGCGATCGGGACCTGGATCGCCTGGCCCGGCCTGTCCACCAAATGACCGACACGCCCCTGCCCATGACCCCCGCGCGCCGCCTGAAGAACATCGTGGGCGGATCGGCCGGCAATCTGGTCGAATGGTTCGACTGGTTCGCCTATGCGGCCTTCACCGTCTATTTCGCGCCGGTCTTCTTTCCGGAAGGGTCCTCGACCGCCCAGCTCCTGTCGGTCGCCGCCATCTTCGCCGTGGGCTTCCTGATGCGGCCCGTGGGTGCCTGGGTGATGGGCGTCTATTCCGACCGCAAGGGGCGCAAGGCCGGCCTGACCCTGTCGGTCAGCCTGATGTGCGCGGGGTCGCTGATCATCGCCCTGACGCCCGGCTACGCCACCATCGGCGTGGCCGCGCCCGCCCTGTTGCTTTTCGCCCGCATGATGCAGGGGCTCAGCGTCGGGGGCGAGTACGGCTCCAGCGCCACCTATCTGTCTGAGATGGCCACGGCGAAACATCGCGGCTTCTGGTCCAGCTTTCAGTACGTGACCCTGATCTCGGGCCAGCTGCTGGCGCTGGCCCTGCTGATCGTCCTGCAGCGGACCTTGGGCGACGACGCCCTCGAGGCCTGGGCCTGGCGCATCCCCTTCTTCCTCGGGGCCGCTCTGGCGGTCGTCGTCTTCTGGCTGCGCCGGGGGCTCGACGAGACCCGTGCGTTCGAGACGCGCGAGGGACCCAGATCGAGCGCACTGGAGCTGATCCTGCGTCATCCCAGGGAGGCGCTGATGGTCATCGGCCTGACCGCCGGGGGCACGCTGGCCTTCTATACCTACACCACCTACCTGCAGAAATTTCTGGTCAACACCTCGGGCTTCACCAAGGCCCAGGCGACCGAGATCAGCGCAGCGGCCCTGCTGCTCTTCATGCTGATGCAGCCGGCCGTCGGTGCCCTGTCGGACCGGGTGGGGCGAAAGCCGGTGATGATCAGCTTCGGAATCCTGGGCGTCTTCTGCACCGTGCCGATCATGACCAGCCTGGCCGCGACGACCCAACCGTTCATGGCCTTCCTGCTGGCGCTGTCGGCCCTCGTGATCGTCTCGGGCTATACCGCGATCAACGCCGTTGTGAAGGCCGAGCTGTTCCCGGCCCACATCCGGGCGCTCGGGGTCGCCCTGCCCTATGCCATCGCCAACGCCGTGTTCGGCGGCACAGCCGAATACGTCGCCCTCTGGTTCAAGCTGGACGGCCGCGAAAGCCTGTATTTCTGGTACGTGACCGGCATGATCGGGGTGTCCCTGCTGGTCTATCTGTTTATGCGCGACACCCGGACGAGAAGCCTGATCGTCGAGGACTAGGCTTCCGGCACGGCGGGCGGCGGCGCAACCGGCCCGGCCGGGCCACCCGGTGCCGTGGCGGCTGCGGGGGCTGCCGCTTCGCCGCCCTCAGACACATAGACCACCCGGCACTCTCCATCGATGGTGGTGTAGCGGCCGTTGGCGGCGTCGACGAAGGCGATGCGGCCGCCATCGTTGTATTCGACCTTGCCTGTCGAGCGTCCGGAGAAGGTCTGGGTGCCATAGGTCCAGCAGGTGATGTCCGCCGGCTGGTCACCAAAGGTGGCGGCGTTGCGGGCGCGCTTGGCCTCGGTGCAGGCTGTTGACGCGAGCGCGACACCGGCGATGAGGAGCAGGGCTGTGGTCCGCTTCATGCTGCAAATCTCCCGCCCTTGTGGGCATAGGCCTGGGTGCCCCGGGTGATGACCCGGTCGTAGGGCTGGATCACCTCGATACCGATATCCGACTGACCTTTCAGCCGGTCGTAGATCGGGCCGAAATCCTCCAGGGTCGCGTCGTTCAGGGCCTCGATCGACGGGACGACGAAATAGACCTGCTGGAAGTCGTCGATGCGGTAGTCCGTCCGCATGATCCGCTCCAGATCGAAGGCGATACGGTTGGGCGACGGGTCTTCGATCGCGAACACGCTCTCGGACGCCGACGAGACGATGCCCGCGCCGTAGATGCGCAGGCCCCCCGCTTCTTCGATCAGGCCGAACTCGACCGTGTACCAGTACAGCCGCGCAAGGTTCTTGAGCATCCCGAGCCCCTGCGCCCTCTGCCCGCCCTTGCCGTAGGCCTGCATGTAATCGGCGAATGACGGGTCGGTCAGCATCGGGACATGGCCGAACACATCGTGGAAAATGTCCGGCTCCTGCAGGTAGTCCAGCTGGTCGGGTTTCCGGATGAACTGGCCTGAGGGGAACCGGCGATTGGCGAGGTGGTCGAAGAAGACGTCGTCGGGCACCAGACCGGGCACGCAGACCACGGTCCAGCCTGTCAGGGCCTTGAGCTTGGGGTTCATCAGGGCGAAGTCGGGAATGCCGCCGGTGTTCAGGTTCAGCGCCCCGAGACCCTTCATGAAAGCCTCGGACGCACGCCCCGGCAGGATCTCCATCTGGCGGGCGTAGAGCGTGTCCCAGGTGTCGTGTTCGACCTCGGTATAGGCACGCCAGTTCTGGGATATGGTCCAGTCGGCAGCGGCTCCTTCCGGCGGTGTGTCAAAGACGTGCTCGAAATCGGCCATGGAGAGCTCCCTTGCAAACTATCTAGGCCCACCGCTCACCGGGCTCAATGCATCGGCTGGCTTCTCGGGGCCAGTCGGCCCCCGGCGTCGACCTTGAACCACTGCGCATGGTCCGACGCCGACAGGGGCGAGACCCTCGTTTCGGGCTCCAGCACGTTTTCCGCCGCATAGATCAGAAATCCGGCATCGGCTCCGATGGCCAGGACACGATAGAAGGGCTGGTCCCGAAGGTCCGGACCCGGCGAGCCGGCGGGGCCGGCATAGGCCGGGTCGACGTCCACGATGACGCCCTGAAACGCGGCCTCCTTGTGACGAACGATCTGGCCAAGGGCGAACCTGGCAGTCCGGGACTGGGTCATCCGACACAGATACGGCCCCGCTTGTGAGCCTCGGCCATACGGGCTGTTCATCCTGCCGACATGTGGGGTTGGCGTGAGAGGCCGGGCGGGTCTAGGCTGGGACCCGACGGGTGCCCGTCTCGGTTGCACCCAAACGAGAGTTCGGCCCATGCCGGCACCCGACGGCGCGCCCACGCGGCGCGACGCGCGGTCCCGGGTTCAGCGGGCGCAGAGCGGTGCCGCGCCCGGACGCGATGGCCCCGCCTACGGCGCGCTTGATCTGGGGACCAACAATTGTCGCCTGCTGATCGCCCGCCCGGCGCGGGACGGCTTTCGCGTGGTCGACAGCTTCAGCCGGATCGTCAGGCTGGGCGAAGGCCTGTCGCGCACCGGCCGACTGGACGTCGGCGCGATGGACCGGGCCTATGAGGCGCTGGCCCTGTGCGCCGAACGCGTTGTGCGGCGCGGGGTCGACTCGGCCAGGCTGAGCGCCGTCGCCACCCAGGCCTGTCGTCAGGCCGAGAACGGGCCGGAGTTCATTGAGCGGGTGCGGCTCGGCACCGGCCTGCGCTTGCGCATCATCGACCCGATCGAGGAGGCGCGACTGTCGGTCGAGGGGTGTCTGAACCTGATCGATCCGAAAGCCGAGGCGGTGCTGGTGATCGACGTCGGGGGCGGATCGACCGAGCTGTCTTGGTTGAGACGGTCGGGTGAAGAGATGGAAACAATCGGCTGGATGTCGGCCCCACTGGGCGTCGTGACCCTGGCCGAACGTCATCCTGAACCCGAGGGCGCGGGTGACGCCTGGTACGAGGCGATGGTCGCCGACATGGGTGCCGCCCTGGCGGCCGGCGGTTTCGAGGATGACGGGTTCCGGCGGTCGTTCGCCGAAGGACGCGGACATCTGGTGGGCACCTCGGGCGCGATCACCTCCCTGGCCGGAGTGCATCTGAAACTGAGGCGCTATCAGCGCGATCAGGTCGACGGTCTGTGGATGACGCGGGCTGAATGCGAAGCGGCGGCGGAGCGGCTGAAGGCTCTGGGACCCAGGGGACGGTCGGCGGAATCCTGCATCGGCCCGGACCGGGCCGACCTGGTCCTGGCCGGGGCTGCCATTCTGGAGGCCGTTCAACGGGCCTGGCCCAGCGAGCGCGTCCGGGTCGCCGACCGGGGCCTGCGCGAAGGCCTTCTGCTGCAGCAGATGCGCGCGGCGAAAAAGACCCGTCGGCGGCGAGGGCGCGGCCGCGGACGGCCTCAGGCGGCTGGAGCCGGGTCTCCCGAGACCTGAACCGGCAGGTCGATGTCACAGATCGAGAAGTCCGCACCGCGCGCGGCCCGGGCCGTCTCGGCCAGGCTGCGGAACGCGGCGGTACCGGGATCCAGCACCTGAACGATCGGGCGTTCATCCTCGGGCAGGTCCACGGCGACCCGCACCCGCGTCATCAGGTCCGGCTCTGACGCAACCATGCCGTTGTTGGCGGCGTCACCCGTCTTGATCGATCGCACGACATCCAGTCCCGACACGACCCTGCCCCAGACCGTGTAACGCTTGTCCAGCGCCGGATAGGGCTGGCGCATCAGGAAGAACTGGCTGTTGGCGCTGTCCGTGGCGTCACCGCGGGCCATGCCGGCCACGCCCGGGCAGTAGGCCCCCCAGCCGTGAACCTTGCCGTCGGCCGTGGTCGGCATCAGGGCCGTGGGCTGGGTCTGGATCGGCAGGCTGTTCAGGAAGCCCAGCATGGAGCCGGCAGGCTCGGCCACCGGGGTAAAGGGCGTCTCCGGACCCCGGCGGAAAGTGAACTCACCGACCAGATCGGGATAGGGGCTCTGGCCCTCGCCATTGCCGAGAGGATCTCCGGTCTGGGCCATGAACAGGTCAATGACGCGATGAAACACAATGCCGTCGAAAAAGGCCCGCCTGGCCAGAACCCGCATCCGTTCGACGTGCAGTGGGGCAGCTTCCGGAGCCATTTCGACGAGGATGCGGCCCTTGTTGGTGTCGATCACCAGCAGGTTGTCGGCGGGCACGGTGCGCCAGTCCGACGGTGCGGGCTGTGAGGCGGGCCCGTCCTGCGCGGCCACGGCCGGGGGCCCACAAAGCGCAAGACAAAGCGCGACGGCCACCGCCCGCCCTGGCTTCAACGGGGTTTGGAAGCGAGCGCCTTTCATCCTCCGGTAATCTCCACAACCGGTTCGAGATCGCAGATGCTGAACTGGCCGCCGCGCTGCGCGCGAAGCTCGGCGGCTCGGGCCTGAACGGTCGCCGAGCGGGCGTTCAGCACGCGGGCCGCGGGCCGCTCAGCCACGGAAAGCGCCGCTGCCGTCCGAACGCGGGTCATCGAATCGGGGTCGAGGGTGACCCTGCCATCCTGCGCCTCGGGCCCGGCTTTCAGGGACTGGACGACATCGAGCCCCTGAAGAATGCGCCCGAACGCCGTGTACTGGCCGTTCAATGCGCCGTTCGGAGCCATCATCAGGAAGAACTGGCTGTTGGCGCTGTCGGGTGCGCCCGAGCGGGCCATGCCGAGGACCCCGGTGCAAAACAGGCCCGACGCATCGACCTTGAAATCGGCGGTGACCATCATCTGGGCATCGGGCTGTGTCTGGACCGGCAGGATGCCGACGAAACCGACGATCCCCCCGATCGCACCGCCCTCAATCGCGGCAAAGCCGGCGTCCCGACCCCGCCGAAACGTGAATTCGGCAGGGACATCCGGCAGATCAGAGCCGCCGGCCCCCGTTCCCAGCGGATCGCCGGTCTGGGCCATGAAACCCGTCAGGACGCGATGGAACAGGTGACCGTCATAGAAGCCCTGATCCGCGAGGGTGCGGATACGTTCGGCATGACGGGGTGCAGCCCTCGCCTCGATCTCGACCAGGATGCGACCCTTCGATGTGTCGATGACGAGCAGGTTCTCCGGAGCGACGGTGCGCCAGTCGCTCTCGGTCGGAACCGGGGCCGTCTGCGCGCCGGCAACGGCAGGCGTCAGGGCGATGGCGGCGGCAAGGGCAAGAAAAACAATCTTCAAGGCAGGCTTCCGAACTCAGGAGTGGACCCGGGCACGCACGGCGGCGGCGACCCCGGGGCTGACGAAACTGTCGATGGCACCATCAAGGCGGGCGATCTCCTTGACCAGCCGTGAGGCGATCGCCTGGTGGCGCGGGTCGGCCATCAGAAAGACGGTCTCGATGTCGTCATTGAGGCGCTGGTTCATCGCCGTCATCTGGAACTCGTACTCGAAGTCGGCGACAGCGCGCAGACCGCGTACAATGACGTTGGCGTTCAGACGCTCGGCAAAGTGCATCAGCAGGGTGGAGAACGGTTGTACATCGATGTCTGCATCCAGTTGCCCGACCTCGGCCCGGACCATCTCGACGCGCTCGGCGGTGGTGAACATGGGCCCCTTGTCGTCATTCTGGGCCACGCCGATCACCAGCCGGTCGACCAGCTTCACCGCCCGGCCGATGATGTCCATATGACCGTTGGTGACCGGATCGAAGGTGCCGGGGTAAAGCCCGATGCGCATAAGAGTCCTCCCCGCCAGCGGTCTGATTAGCAGGCGATCGCCGGGACGTCTCCCTCCGGGGTGTGGACACAGTCCGGTGTCGGCCGCGCCTACTCGGCGGCCAGCGGGAGGGCGTCGTTGGCGGTCTGCTCCTGCGCTTCCCATTCCTCGATCTTGCGGGCGGTGTATTCCGGCGAACGGGTAAAGCGGGCCAGGGCACCATAGATCACCGGGACCACGAACAGCGTCAGCAGGGTCGCGAACATGGCTCCGGTGAAAATCACCACGCCGATCGTCTGGCGGCTGCCGGCGCCCGCGCCCTGCCACAGCATCAGCGGCAGGGCCCCGAAGGCCGTGGCGATCGAGGTCATGATGATCGGCCGCAGACGCAGGGCCGAGCTCTCGACGATGGCCTCCTTGATGGAGCGGCCCTGATCACGCAGCTGGTTGGCGAACTCCACGATCAGGATGCCGTTCTTGGCCGCCACCCCGATCAGGATGATCAGGCCGATCTGGGAATAGATGTTCAGACTGGACCCCGCCATCAGCAGGCCGAACAGACCCCCGGCCGCGGCCAGAGGAACGGTCAGCATGATCACCGCGGGAGTGATCCAGCTCTCGAACTGGGCCGCGAGCACCAGGAACACCAGCAGCAGGGCCAGACCGAAGGCGGCCAGTACGGCTCCGCCGGCCTCCTGCTGATCGCGCGCCGCACCGCCGTACTGGATGTTGACGATGCCCTGTGGCTGCTGCGCCACCTGCTCTTCCATGAAGGCGACAGCGTCGGCGATGGTGGTGCCGGGGTTCAGGTCGGCCTGCAGGGTGATGGCCCGCTGGCGATCGACGCGACGACGATCCGGCGTCGCCCCCGTCGTCTCCGTCGAGACCACCGAGGACAGCGGCACCAGGGCCCCTCCCCCCGTGCCGACATAAAGGGTGTTCAGGTCGGTCAGCGAAGAGCGGTCCTCGCGCTCGGTCTGCAGGATGACGTCGTACTCCTGGCCGCCGCGAAGATAGGTCGTGGCCCGGCGGGAGCCGAACATGGTCTCCAGCGTCCGGCCGATCTCCTGCGACGACACGCCCAGGGCCGCCGCCCGCTGCGGATCGACCTCGACCAGCAGACGCGGCGAATTGGGCTCGTAGTTAAGACGGGGGCGCGAGAAGCCGGGATTCTCCTGCGCGGCCGCCAGGATCGGTTGGAGCCACTGGAAAATCTCGCTGTAGTCGGAGCCCGTCACCACCAGTTCGATGGAATTTCCGCCTCCGCCCCCGCCGCCGCCGCGCTGGAAGGCGCCGGGCGTGGAGGCATTGACCTGGGCGTCGACCTGTCCACGCAGCTTGCCGTTGATCTCCTGCGAAATCTCGTCGGCGGACCGCGTGCGCTCGGACCAGTCCTTCAGCACCATGACGGCGTTGCCGGAGTTGAAACTGCCACCACCGAAGCCGGGGGCAGAGATCAGGAAGCTTTCGACCTCCCCCGCCTCGCGGTACTCGGCCAGGATCGGCTCCAGCCCCAGCATGATCTCGCGCGTATAGTCGAAGCCCGCGCCCTCGGGCCCCTGCACCCGGACCGTCACGCGGCCCCGGTCCTCGGGCGGCACCAGCTCGCTGGGCAGGTTCACGAACATCAGCGCGGAGCCGCCTGCGACCAGCGCGACCAGTGCGGAGACGCCGATCACGGCGACGCGACGGCCAACCATCATGTCGAGCGAGTTCGCATAGGAGTTCTTGAGCGCGTCCATTCCCGCGTCCACGCGGCGCGCGACCCAGCCCGAGCCCGACGCAGGGCGGAGGATCTTGGACGCCAGCATCGGAGACAGGCTCAGCGCCAGGAAGGCCGAGAAGGCGATGGCGGCCGCGATCGCCGCCGCCAGTTCCACGAACAGACGCCCGACATAGCCGGGCAGGAACAGCAGCGGCGCGAACACCGCCAGCAGCACGACAGTGGTGGCCACGACCGCGAAGAACACCTGACGCGTCCCGCGCTCGGCCGCGACCAGCGGCGGTTCGCCGTGATCCAGACGGCGCTGGATGTTCTCGGTGACCACGATGGCGTCATCCACAACCAGACCGACGGCCAGCACCAGGGCCAGCAGGGTCAAGAGGTTCAGTGAGAAGCCCAGCGGAGCCAGGACGATGAAGGTCGCCAGCAGGCAGATCGGGGCCACGATCGACGGAATCAGCGCGGCCCTCAGCGTGCCCAGGAAGATGAAGTTCACCAGCGCCACCAGAACCATCGAGATGCCGATGGTGATCCAGACCTCCTCGATCGCGTGTTTGGTGAAGACCGAGTTGTCCGATCCGACGACCAGTTCGGTTTCAGGCGGCAGGCTGGACTGGATCTCCTCGGCGAGAGCGGTGACGCCCTTGGAGATTTCGAGGTCGTTGGCCTGGGCCTGACGCGTCACCGCCAGACCGATCTGATCGAGACCATTGCCGCGGAACAGACGGCGCGTCTCAGCCGGAGCCTCCTCGACGCGGGCGATGTCGCCCAGCCGCGTCACATAGACGGGGCGGCCCTGCAGGGCCCCCGATGCGCCCGAGCCGGTCGGCTGGGCACCCGTGGATACGGCACCCGAGGCTCCGGCGGACGTCAACGAGGCGTTGCCGGTCGCGCTGATCGGCAGCTGGGCGAAGTCCTCGGCCCGGGCATAGGTCCGGTCGACCCGGATCGTATAGTCCTTGTCCGTGGATTCCAGCGAGCCGGCCGGCAGTTCGACGTTCTGGCGGGTCAGGGCCTGCTCGACCTGGGTGACCGTCAGGCCCCGCGCGGCCATGGCGTCGGGGTCCAGCCAGATGCGCATGGCATAGCGCTGCTCGCCGTAGATCTGAACCTGGGCCACGCCCGGTACGGTGGCCAGACGGTCCAGCAGATAGCGGTCGGCGTAGTCCGTCAGTTCAAGCCGGTTCATCGACGACGACCGCAGGAACAGGATCATGATCGGCTGGGAATCCGAATCGGCCTTGGCCACCTCGGGCGGATTGGCCTGGTCGGGCAAGGCACCCTGCACCCGGCTGACCCGGTCGCGCACGTCCGAGGCTGCCACGTCGATGTCGCGGTCCAGGGCGAACTCGATGGTGACGTTCGAGCGGCCGTCGCGGCTGGTCGAGTTGATCCGTTCGATGCCCTGGATGCCGGCGACCTGCTGTTCGATCGGCTCGGTGATCTGGTTCTCGATGACCTCGGCCGAGGCTCCCGGATAGCTTGTCGAGACCGACACGATCGGCGGATCGACGTCGGGCAGTTCGCGGACAGGCAGGAAGAAGAACGACGCCGCACCGATCACGCACAGAACGATGGCGGCCACGGCCGCGAACACCGGGCGGCGGACCGAGACGTCCGACAGCATCATCGGGCGGTTCCCTGCGCGGGCGTACCGGCGGGCCGGGCCGGAGCGCCCCGGCCGCCTTCGCCGCCCGCACCCGCGACCCGGACGGGCGCGTTCGGCTGGATGCGGTTCAGCCCTGAGCCGACGACGCGGTCATTGGCATTGAGGCCCGAGACGATCTCGACGAAGCCTCCCTCGACCGCGCCCGGCTCGACCTCGACCCGCTGGGCGGTCGAGCCGTTCTCGCCGGCGACGATGCGATAGACGAAGGCACCTTCGCCTTCATATTGAATGGCGGACTCGGGCACAGCCGGGCTCTGGCGCAGGCCGTCCTGGATGCCGACGCGCATCAGCATGCCGGGACGGATCCGACCGCCGGGGTTGGGGAACTCGGCCCGGGCGGTGACGGCCCTTGTCGTCTCGTTGATGCGGGTATCGATCAGGGCGACACGCCCCGAGAAGGTGTCTTCGCCATAGGCGTCGGCGGTCGCGGTGATCGGCAGACCCTCGCGCAGCACGCCGAGATAGCGTTCCGGCACCGGAAAATCGACCCGGATCACGTCGATGTCGTCAAGCGTCGTGATCACGGCACCCGGGCTGATCAGCGTCCCGGGGGTAACGCTGGAAAGCCCCAGCACCCCCGCAAAGGGGGCGCGGATAAGCCGGTCCCCGCGCCGGGCCTGGGCGGCGGTGAGTGTCGCTTCTGCCGTTTCCAGTGCCGTCGCCGCGTCCTCGGCCGAAACCCGCGGAGCGATGCCCCGTTCGGCCAGTTGGCTGAACCGCTCAGACTCGCGCCGGGCCTGGGCGACCGCGGCCCGGGCCTGGATGATCGAGGCGTCCTCTTCCCCGGCCTGGAGCTGGACGAGGGGCGTGCCCGCCGCGACGCGCTGGCCATCACGAAACAGAACGGCGGTGATCAGCTCGGACGTCGCTGACGTCACATTGACCGAGCGTCGGCCCCGCGCCACGCCAAGGACGTCGATCTGGTCGCTGAACGGACGCAGCGACACGACGGCCTCGGACACATCCTGGCCCCTGCCGCCGCCGGGACCGCCCCTTGGTCCGCCGCCCTCATCTTCCGCGAAAGCGACCCGCAGGACCGCGGCAACGATCATGAGACCGAGCACCACGGCAGCGGCGAAGAGGAAAAAATGACGTCTGATCACGCGGGTCGTTCTCGCTGGTCCGGGGCGGTTCGCCTTAACGTTTCCGCCGCGTCAGGCAACCTGAATAGTTTGTAACGTAGACAGTTCCAGATTCCGTCGCGTCGGCCGGTCACAATCCTCAGAACCGCCGCCACAGGGCCAGGACGGGCCCCTCAGCAACCGGAGTCTCTCGTCCTGCGACCGTTCGCCGCCAACCCGCCTGAAGGCTCCAGCGACCCTGATGCCGGACAACCGACGTTTCGGCTGACAGCCATCTTGCCCCATCCCCGTCTGCAACACCACCGAAGGCCTGCGCCAGAACCATCCATCTCTCGCCGAAATGCGCGCCTGCGGTCAGGTCGATGCGAGTCTCGTCGGGCAGACCGTCGCGCATGCGCCGGGCGGCCTGGACCTCGACGAAGGTTCGATCCGGACCCCGGTAACCTGCGATCCCGGACGGAGCGCCAAAGCCTCGACCCGCCGAGATCCGCACCTCCCAGTCGCGCTCGCCCACGCCCGGCGCGGCATAGCCGGCGTTTCGACCGTCACCGGCCCGGGCATAGCCGGCATAAAGGCTCACCGCGGAATGTTGATTGCGCCATGCCTGCCACGTCAGGCCCAGTTCAAGCGGGCCGCTGCCCGCATAGTCGACAAAGGCATCCTCGCCCGCCTGCCAGTCGCCCTTGAACTGGAGGGTCAGCCGATCTGTCAGGCCATATTCGCCAAACACGCCTGCCGACCGGTCCTCGCGGCGGGCGGGGAGAGGCCGCGCCGAGCTGGAACCGTCATAGCCTTCGGTCGCCGTCATGACCTCGGCCTTGACGATGACCTGACCCTTGCCCTTCGGCTGGGTCCAGGCCCCGGCCCCGGCGGAAGAGGCCGTCGCCGCGAACACCATGCCCGCGATGACGGCGAGGCGCGTCACACGTCGTAGCCGGGCGACTTGCGATCCAGCAGTCGCAGCGCGCCCGGCCAGGCGAGGCCGGAGATGAAACCGATACCCTTGCCCTGTTCGCGGGTCTCGGCCTGGGCGGCGTCGGGCGCGAACAGGACGTGGTCACGCCCGCCGGACAGGGCCGCCACCTGCTGGGCGCAGGCCCGCTCCAGGAAGAACATGCCCACCCAGGCCGCCGCCGCCGTCTGCCCGACCGCCAGTGTGCCATGATTTCTCAGCAGCATCAGTGGCTTGTCGCCCAGATCCGCCACAAGCCGTTCCCGCTCCTCATGGTTCAGGGCAAGGCCTTCATAGCCGTGGTAGGCGACCTGATGCTGAAGCAGACAGGCATTCTGCCCGATCGGCAGCAAGCCTTCCTTCTGGGCCGCCACCCCGACGCCGGCCACGGTATGGAGATGGATGACGTAATGCGCGTCCTCGCGCGCCGCGTGGATCGCCGAATGGATGGTGAAGCCGGCCGGGTTGATGAAGCTCTGGGTCTCCTGAACAATCTTGCCGTCCAGATCGACCTTCACCAGCGAGGATGCCGTGATCTCCTCGAAATAGAAGCCGTAGGGGTTGATCAGGAAATGATGCTCGGGTCCCGGTACGCGCGCCGAGATGTGGGTGAAGATCATGTCGTCCCAGCCGTGCAGGGCGACCAGACGGTACAGCGCGGCCAGATCGACGCGGGCCTGCCACTCCCCGGCCGAAACACGGGATTTCAGCGAAGGGGTTGAGCCGTCTGCCATGGGTGCATCTCCTGAAAGTTGCGCGGTCGGGCCCAAAGGTCGCCCCAACTTCCGGTTGGGTCAAGAACGCCCGCGATTCAGGCTTCATTAACCGAGTTTTCACGACCGGGTGGACAGGATGCACCCTGTTCGGATTCTCTCCGACCGGAGCTATGCCGTGACCGCTGTCGTGCAGATGCAGACCTACCGCACCGAAGAGCCCGACGGGACATCGTCCGCGGAACGCCTCCTGGAGCTTGCCCGCAGCAAGTCGACCGAAGACCGACGCCGGCTGCTTCTGGGGATAACGGCCCTGTGCGACGCCACCCCGCCGGGGGTCGAGGCCTCGCCGCTTCTGGGCGACATCTTCATGATACTGGCCCGCGAGGCCGAGCGGGACATCCGCAAGGCTCTGTCGGAGGCCCTCGCCAGGGCGGAATGGGCACCGCCGGCCCTCGTTGCCATGCTGGCGCTGGACGAAATCGAGATCGCCCGCCCGGTGATCGCGCAAAGCCCGCTGCTCAAGGATACGGACCTGCTGCGAGTGCTTGTCGAGGCGACGATCGAGCACCAGATCGAGGTGGCTCGGCGTCCCCACATCTCCGGTCAGATCGCCGATGCCATCATAGACAGGGCAGAGCCGGCCACCCTGACGGCCCTCGCCGGCAATCGCACGGCCGAGGTCTCCGAAACGGCGCTGGAGCGTCTGATCGAGCACTCGCGTCGGATCGCCGCGCTGAGGGCCCCCCTGACACGCCATCCCCGCCTGAACGATTTTCTGGCCACACAGCTGTACCAGTATGTTGGCGAGGCCCTGCGTCAGGCCATCGGGGAACGGTTCCGGATCGACGACAGCAAGCTGGCCCTCGCGGTCGATGCGGTTGCCCGGCGCGGCGAGCCTCGCATGGCCGAGCCCAGGGGGATCGAGGAGGCCGTCAGCGTCGTCGAGCGCGACGAGATGGAACGGCGTCTGGTGGCCAAGTTGCAGGCGGGGGGTCAGCTCCGTGCCGGCTTCCTGATCCGTGCCGTGCGGGAGGGGCGTCTGAGCCTGTTTGAACACGGCATCGCAGCCCTGTCGGGCTTCAGTCTCGCCCAGGTTCGCGCGGCGATCCTGAGGCCCGGCGCCGACGCCCTGTTCCTGCTTTGCGCCTCGGTCGGGGTCGATCGGGCCGTTTTCCCTGCCGTGCTCGACGAGATCCGCAAGCTCTCCGACGGCTGGCCGGGCGACGCGGAGACCGGCATGCAGGGTCGCATGTCCCTGCCGCCCTCGGCGGCCGCGCGCGAGTTCCGCGCCATGCTGGGGCATGTCGGCGACTGACGCACCGCCGTCGTCGTTTGACTTCACCGCCCCGCTCGGGCCACCTCGCCCGGTGAAGTCCCACCCAGCCCCGACCCGGATCGCTTTCTGCGCCAGCGACAAGCCGGAAGCCGAGCTCGCGAGAGATCGGCTTGTGGCGCGCTACGGTTCGGTCCCCGAGGCCGAGGCCGAGGTGATCGTGGCGCTCGGCGGCGACGGATTCATGCTGGAGACCCTGCACGCCAACATGGAACGCAGGACCCCGGTGTTCGGCATGAACCGCGGCTCGGTCGGCTTTCTGATGAACGACTATGACGAGGCCGGGCTTCTGGAGCGGCTCGCGGCCGCCGGCCGTGCGGTGAGCCACCCGCTCCAGATGGACGCCCGCGACATTGCCGGAACGCTGCACACCGGCCTCTCGATCAACGAGGTGTCTCTCCTGCGCCAGACGAGACAGTCGGCCAAGCTGCGCATCAGCGTGGACGGCATGGTCCGGCTGGAGGAACTGACCTGCGACGGCTGCATGGTGGCCACGCCAGCGGGTTCAACCGCCTACAACCTGTCCGCCCACGGGCCGATCATTCCGCTGGGTGCCCGCATGCTCGCCCTGACACCGATCAGCGCCTTCCGGCCCCGGCGCTGGCGGGGTGCCCTGCTGCCCCACCGGGCAAAGGTCGCCTTTGAAATCCTCGAGGCCGACAAACGCCCCGTCAGCGCCGTCGCTGACACCCTTGAAGTGCGAAACGTGGTGCGGGTTGACGTTCGGGAGCGTCGCGATGTCTCCCTGACCATGCTTTTCGACGAGGGCCGCTCCTTCGAGGAAAGGGTCCTCGCCGAGCAGTTCACCGTCTAGGTGGTCGAGGTCACGGTTTCTTAGGGGCTAGCCTCCACTCTGTGCTCTGCAGTTTTCAGGAGCGTCGTGTGAGCAACCCGGCTCAGGTCTTTCGTCCCCCCAACACCCTGCGCGCCAAGGTCGGCGGCGCGTTCGGCGGCATCAATGCAGACGCCATCGCGAAAGCTGAAGAGGCGCTGAGGGCGATGTCGGGCCAGTTCGGCCAGTGGCTCCAGGACGAGATCACCAAGCTGGACGCCGCCCAGGCGACCATTCGCACGTCCGGCTACACCCCGGAGACGGCCGAGGGCCTGTATTTTCGCGCGCACGACCTGAAGGGCCTCGGCTCTACCTATCAGTATCCACTGGTCACCCGGCTTGCGGGTTCGCTGTGCAAGCTGATGGATGACCCGACCCGTCGGATGGACGCGCCGATGATGTTGATCGACGCCCACATCGACGCCATCCGGGCTGTGGTTCGCGACCAGATCCAGACCGATGATCACCCGACCGGCCGGGTTCTTTCAGAAACGCTTGAAGCCAGGGTCGCGGCGCACCGGGCAGGCTAGGACGTCCCGCCCGGTTGCGGGGTCTGGTCTACGCCGCATTGACCGCCACGTGCCGGACCGCCCCGGTCGGTGCCTTGTCCAGGCGTTCCATCAGATAGGCGACATCGTCGCGCGGTGCGTTGGGCCGCTGCGTCAGAAAGCGCTCCAGCATCCTCTCGCGGAAGGCCTCGCCGGAGGTGTCGGCGCCTTCGGCCGACAGTTGGCGCCAGGTATCGACACCCGCCCGGAACGCCTGGAACAGGCGGGGCGGCAGACCGGCACGGTCATAGATGGCCTTCAGCCCCAGCGGGCCCGCATCATGGACCATCAGCCAGGCGCGTTGATGCGGTGTCGAGGACAGTTCGGCGACGCCATGCTCGAACAGGGACATCTTGCCACGGGCCAGGGCCCGCAAGAGCAAGGAGGCGGTCAGAGCCTTGCGGGCATTCAGCTGGGCGACAAAAGCGGCGAGATCGGCGCCCGCCGGGGCCTGGTCGATCAGGTCGACGGTCGCTCGCTCGCGCGCATAGGTCGAGAGGCGAATCGCGGTCTCGGGCGCTATGGCGTGGCGGCTGACGAGATGCTCCCGCACTGCCTCTGATGCGAGGGCCACGAGGCGCTCGGTGATCTCGAGCGGCAGGACCTGACGATACGCCAGCGCCGCCACCACCTCGGGCGCGGAGCCGAAGCGGTCGATCGCCCGGCCCATGGCGCGTTCGGACAGGTCGGCATTGTCGTTGGAGGCGAGCGTTCGGACGGCGGGCTCGCTCGCCTCGGCGGCGATCACATCTGCCACGTCGCGTGAGACACCGGGCCGGGCCGCGACAGCGGTCTGGCGGGCGACCGAGCCCGCGCGAACGATCTCGATCAGGTCCTCGTCGGAGAAGACGGGCGAGGCTCCGATGATGGGAAGGGCGATCGAGTCGACATCCATGGCCAGCTTTCGGGCCACGTCGCGAGGCAGCAGGTCAGAGCTTTTCAGCGTCACGGCGAGGGCGCGGCGGACCAGTTCAGCGGCGTCCTCGGCCAGCAGCCGCATGATCTTGTGCGCCGCCTCGCGATCGACATCGTCGAGGTCGATCCGGTCCATGCTGCGGCACAGCTTGTGCGCGGCGGAGGCGCGGTCGTCATCGTCGGACGCCTTGATCAGGCGGCGGATGTCGAACTCGGTCAGGCGGGCGCGGTGGGCGGTCATGGTGGGGAACAGCATCTCCTGTGTCGTCCGGAGCGTGAGCGGCCAGGCTTAACGGCCGGTTTACCAGATCCCGTTCGACGACGATTTCGGTCCCGGCCCAAAGGCTCCGCCGAAGCCCGATCCTTTCCCGTCCCCGTCCTGACCCAAAAGCAGGGAAAGCAGGCTCTGGTCCTGCTTCAGGCGATCCATTCGGGCAGCGATCGCCATCTCCCGCTCGTCGAGCACAGGCGCGGACGTGGATGGGCCCACAACGGGTGCGGCCCCGCCCGCCGTGCTCTGCAGGTTGGCATGGACCTCCGCGACCGTGGCGTGGCGGCCATTCCTGTAGAAGATCGAGCGGTTGGCGGACGCAGCCTCGGGGAACATCGCGACGGCGCTGGCTCCTGGCCGGGTCTCCATCGCCTCCATGATGCGCGCGGCCCCCGCCGGTCCGAGGAAGTGCGCGGCATACAGGTCACCCGCTCCAGGATCGCGCCCCGTACGCCCTCTCAGATAGGCAGCATTCTGCGCGGTCAGCTCGCCTGCCATGAGCGAGGCGGCCTGCGGATCGAAGCGGAGGTCAAGCACGACGTTCCGCGCCGAGCCTTCGACCCGCCAGCGGCCGTCGTTGCCCCTGTGGATCAGGTCGGCATACTGGCCATAGCCGTGCTTGGCGCCGTGCTGTTTCACCGTGGCCAGCCAGGTCTGCTCGATGAACTGGAACAGGCCGGAGGCCGAAGACGTCGGGGCCCGGGCGTTCGGGTTGAAGGCGCTTTCGCGACGGGCGGTCTTCATCAGGAAGTCGAAATCGACGCCGGTCGAGTGCGACGCGCGACGGATCGCGGCCTCTACGCCTCCGGATGCGGGAATCGCCCTGACCGTCATGGGCAAGAGGCTCGGAGATCGTGGTTAAGCGAGCGTTAATGTCCGTTAACGGCAAGCCGGGCCGTCATCCTGCTGCGCGCGAACAGCGAGGCTCCGGGAGTGGGGCGGCAACGCACCTTATCTGCGATCAGTCAGAAATCATGATTTCCTCGGCCGCAATCCGGCCACGAGGCGCGCGCGTCATTCGCTCAAGGGCGCTGGGGAGGGCCTGACGAAAGGGAGTGACGGCCATGATGATGCAAGCGGCGGGCGGGGCCCGGTTGACCCACCCCATGGACTATGGCGAGCGCAAGCGCCCTGTCTCGCGCGCGACCTGGATCGCGGTGGGCGTCGTGGCCCTGGCCCACCTCGGGCTGGGGACGGCGCTCTACTATCAGCGGTTCGAGCTGGCACCGGTCGCGGAGACACCGGACGCACCGACGTTCGACGTCATCACCCTGACGCCCCGGCCGCGGCCGCCGGAGCCCGGCGTCACGCCACCGGCCCCCAATCCGCGCCTGAACGACACACCGCGACCGACACAGCCGACCGAGACGATCATGGCCGTCGTCAACGACGCCGCCGTGACAAACACCGGCCTGATCCTCAACCTGACCACCGAAGTCCCGCCGGACACGGCCACTGGAACGGCCAGCGAACCGGTCACCGAGGCACCGCGCGGGCCACCGGTGATCACCTCGCCGCAGTGGATCAGCCGTCCCGGCGGCGATCAACTGGCGCGGGCCTATCCCGACCGGGCGATCGACCGGGGGGTCCAGGGCTCGGCAAGTCTCAGCTGCACCGTCAACGCCAACGGCACGGTCTCGGCCTGTGGCGTGGTGTCCGAGACGCCGGGCGGATACGGCTTCGGCCGGGCGGCCCAGGACCTCAGCCGCTACTTCCGCATGAGCCCCCGGACGGTGGACGGTCAGGCGGTGGACGGGGCGCGCGTGACGATCGGTCTCCGCTTCACGCTTCCCGAGGACTGAAACGGAGCGGGTCGAGGGCGGTGGCGTGGGTGCCGCGCGGCCGTCCCTCGATGCCGTCGGCGACGATCCGGGCGACCAGCGGTGCCATCAGCCAGCCGTTGCGACGGGGGGCGAGCGCGAGGTGGACGCCCTCCCCCACCGGTCCGGCCAGAGGCAGACCATCGGGCGTCGCCCCCCGCACGGCGGCACGCCATGTGACAGGCGCGTCGAGGGAACGGCCGGTCAGGGTCCCGGCCATTGCGACCAGTCGGGCGGAGGCGGCCGGGTCAACCACCGCAGGCGACTGGCCCTCGACCATGGTCGCGCCGATCAGGACCCCCTGCCCGGCGGGACCGACATAGCCGTCCGGGCCGCGCAGGACCCGGTCGGTCAGGGGCCGGGCGAGGAAGCCGATCTGGCCGGCGACGGGGCGCACGACCGAGGCGGCACGTGCGGCAGGCCCGGGCAGGCCCGGGATCGGCGGAGCGACCCCGGTCGCGAGCACGAGGGTTCTGCATCGCGCCTGGCCCGCTGTCGTGTGGACGAGCCAGCCGTCAGTCACCGGCTCGACGGCGGTCGCGGAGGCCGGTGACAGGCGGACGCCGAGACCGTCGCGCAGACGGGTGAGCGCATCGGCTGGGTCGATTCGGATGTCGTCGGGCGCGCAGAGGCCTTCGCTGGACAAGTCGGTCCGGAAGCCGAGGGCACGGAGACGGTCGGCGATCCGCTCGTGATCGGGACCGCGCCATTCGGCGGGCGTGCAGTCGAGCATGAGGTCGTGGGCCCGGGCGAACGCGGGCCACAGGACGGCGGCATCGCGGAGCAAGGCGGCGCGGGCAGAATCGGCTCCGTCCAGCAGGCTTTCGAAGGCCGGGGCGATCATCCCGGCCGCGACGGCCGAGGCATTGGGGCCGCCGGGATCGATGACGCGGACGTCGCCCCCCCGCGCGCCGAGCTCCGTCGCGACGGCGAGGCCCAGAACGCCCGCGCCGAGGATGACGATGTCGCAAGAGAGGTCGGCCACGGCCGGTCCTTCGACCGGCCGGACAGGCTTTGCAAGCCGCGAAGGCGTCTACTCCGCCGCCAGCACCGTGGGCTCACCGTGGGCGGCGGCGAGGCGGCCGGTCAGGGCGGCATGCTGGGACCACAGGCGCTCGGGCAGGCGGTCGCCGAACTGGGCATAGAAGTCGGGGATCAAGGCGGCCTCCTCGGCCCACACAGCGGCATCGACCTCCAGCAGGGTCGAGATCTGGGCGGCGGTCAGGTCGAGGCCGTCGAGATCCAGGGCCTCTGGCGTCGGGACGCGGCCGACGGGCGTGTCGAGGGCCTCGGCCTCGCCGTCGAGGCGGTCGGCGATCCACTTCAGGACGCGGACGTTCTCGCCGAAGCCCGGCCAGACAAATTTCCCGGTCTCGTCCTTCCGGAACCAGTTGACGAAGAAGATGCGGGGCAGCTTCGCGGCGTCCGCCTGATCACCCAGGGCCAGCCAGTGGGCGAAATAGTCGCCCATGTTGTAGCCGCAGAAGGGCAGCATGGCGAAGGGATCACGACGAAGCTCGCCCACCTGGTTCTCGGCGGCGGCCGTACCTTCCGACGCCACGGTCGATCCCATGAACACGCCGTGCTCCCAGTCGAAAGCCTCGGTCACCAGCGGCACGGCCGAAGCCCGACGGCCTCCGAACAGGATGGCGTCGATCGGCACGCCCCGCGGGTCTTCCCACTCCGGCGCGATGGTGGGGCACTGGCCGGCGGGTGCGGCGAAGCGGGCATTCGGATGGGCGGCGGGCTCGCCCGAGGCGGGGTCGTGCGGCTGGCCCTTCCAGTTGGTCAGGCCCTCGGGCGGGGTCTTCGTCAGCCCCTCCCACCAGACGTCGCCGTCGGCGGTCAGGGCGGTGTTGGTGAAGACGGTGTTCCGGCTCAGGGTCTCCAGCGCGTTCTGGTTGGTGTTGCGGCTGGTGCCGGGGGCGACACCGAAGAAGCCGGCCTCAGGGTTCACGGCATACAGGCGGCCGTCGTCGCCGAAGCGCATCCAGGCGATGTCGTCGCCGACCGTCTCGGCGGTCCAGCCCGGCAGGCTGGGCTGGAGCATGGCCAGGTTGGTCTTGCCGCAGGCACTGGGGAAGGCGGCGGCCATGTATTTGACCCGGCCCCGGGGGCTGGTGAGCTTGAGGATCAGCATGTGCTCGGCCAGCCAGCCCTCGTCCCGGGCCATGACCGAGGCGATGCGGAGCGCATAGCATTTCTTGCCCAGCAGGGCGTTGCCGCCATAGCCGGAGCCATACGACCAGATCTCGCGGGTCTCGGGGAAGTGGACGATCCACTTGTCCTCGTTGCAGGGCCAGGCCACGTCGGCCTGCCCCTCGACCAGGGGCGCGCCGAGCGTGTGGACGCAGGGGACAAAGACGCCGTCCTCGCCGAGCGCCTCCAGCGCAGCGGCACCCATGCGGGTCATGATGCCCATCGAGACGGCGACGTAGCCGCTGTCGGTGATCTCGACGCCGAGCGCGCTGATCTTCGAGCCGATCGGACCCATGGAGAAGGGCACGACATACATCGTCCGTCCCGCCATGCAGCCGTCGAACAGGCCACCCAGACGCTCGCGCATCTCGATAGGATCGGCCCAGTTGTTGGTCGGACCGGCGTCGATCTCGTCCTCGGAGCAGATGAAGGTGCGGCTTTCGACGCGGGCGACGTCCCTGGGGTCCGAGGCGGCGTAATAGCTGCCCGGCCGCTTCACCGGGTCCAGCGCCCTGAGCGTGCCCTTGGCGATCAGGTCTGCGACGATGGCGGCCTTCTCGGCCTCCGAGCCGTCGCACCAGTGGATGCGCGCGGGCCTGGTGAGAGCCGCGATCTGCTCGACCCAGGCGATCAGGCCGGCATGACGGGTGGGCGCGGGCTCAAGGCCCGGTACGGTCGAAATGGATTGCACGCACTCGCTCCTGAACGTCCCGCCCGGCCGATCTGACGCCCGCCGTGGCAATCTTCTGATTTGTAACAGCGCCTCACGGCCTGTTTCAGTCGCAATGACACCCGGGGCGCCGCGGCGTCAACCGATGGAAGATTTGACCCCTCGCGACCGGGCACGTGGACCAGCCGCAGCGGAATCCGGTCGCGCACCGACGCGAGCGGCTGTATCTCCAACCGGTGCACACGCTTGATCCCGTCCAGTCGGCCCCCCCGCCAGGGGCCCTCGCCTCGCCCGCAGTGGCCCGGAATACGACTGCGATTCTGGCCGTGCTGCGCGCCCATCTGCCCGCCGAGGGGCGGGTGCTGGAGATCGCGTCGGGCTCGGGTGAGCACGCCGTCGCCTTCGCCCGCGCCCTGCCGCGGACGATCTGGACCCCCAGCGACCCGTCGGCCGAAGCGCGCGCCAGCATCACCGCCTGGGCGGCCGAGGCGGCGCTTTCGAACCTGAATCCGCCGCTGGCGCTGGACGCGGCCGATCCCGACGGGTGGCCGCCGGTAGATGTCCAGGTCATCGTCTGCATCAACATGATCCACATCAGCCCGTGGGCGGCGACCGCTGGCCTCCTGAGGGGTGCTGGCCGGGTCCTGCCCGACCCCGGCGGCCTGCTGGTGCTCTACGGCCCGTTCCGTGAGGTCGACGTGCTCATGGCACCCTCGAACACCGCCTTTGACGAGAGCCTCAGGAGCCGCGACCCGGCCTGGGGCCTGCGCGACCGGGACACAGTCGTCGCCGAGGCCCGTCTTCACGGCCTGCATCTGACCCGCCGCGTCGAGATGCCTGCCAACAATCTGATGCTGCTTTTCCGCCGCGTGTCATGATCCGGAGATCGACGATGAAAGCCCTGATCCTCGCCCTCGCCCTGACGGTCGCCGCACCCGCCGTTGTCGCCCAGACCGCGCCGGCCCTGCCGCCGGCCCCGGCGCCCTCCTACGGCCCGCCGGTGTCGCTGGAGACGGCCCAGGCTCTGATCGAGGCGGCCCTGACGCACGGGCGAGCGAACGGCTGGCGCGTGGCGGTAGCCGTCGTCGAACCCTCGGGCGAACTGGTCGCCTTCGCCCGTCTGGACGACACCCAGTACGGCTCCATCGGGATTGCCCAGAGGAAGGCGTCGACGGCGGCCCGCTATCGACTGCCGACGGCGACCATGGAGGAGCGGGTCCAGGGCGGTCGAATCGTCAGCCTCGGCAACCAGGACGCCCTGCCCATCGCCGGTGGACGGCCCATCATCGTCGAGGGCCGGATCATCGGGGGAATCGGCGTGTCGGGCGTGACCTCCGCCCAGGACGACGCGGCGGCGCTCGCGGCCCTGGCCACCCTCACGGCCGACTGATCCGCCTTGGCCCTGACCCGACTGTACGACGGCCCCGAGCCTGTCCGGATCAACAAGTGGCTGGGCCAGACCGGCGTCTGCTCGCGCCGCGAGGCCGACGCCCTCATCGCGGATGGCCTCATCTCGATCGACGGCGATGTGGTGACCGACGCAGGGCGAAAGCTGTCGCCCGGCCAGACCCTGACGCTGGCCGACCGCGCCGAGGCGGCCCTGGCCGAAGGGGTGACCATCGTGATGCACAAGCCGATCGGCTATGTCTCGGGCCAGCCCGAACCCGGCAAGGTCCCCGCCGTGCGCCTTCTGACGCTCGACAACCGGCTCGGTGAGGGCGAGGTTCCGGCGGTCGAAGCCTCCCTGCCCCCCATCGGCCGTCTGGACGAGGATTCGCGCGGCCTTTTGCTGCTGTCGTCCGACGGCGTGGTGGCCAAGGCCGTGATCGGGCCGGCCTCGACGCTGGACAAGGAATATGTGGTGCGGGTCGCCGGCGACGTGACCGAGAAGAAGCTGGCGACGCTGCGCTACGGCATCATGCTGGACGGACGACAGCTGAAGCGGGCGAAGGTGACGCGCATGGAGCAGAACCGCCTGCGCTTCGTCCTGACCGAGGGGCGTAACCGCCAGATCCGGCGGATGTGCGAACGCGTGGACCTGGAGGTCACCGACCTGATGCGCGTCCGCATCGGCCCGATCCGGCTGGATGGCGTTCCGGAGGGACGATGGCGGATGCTGCTGAAAGAGGAGCGGGCGGCCTTGCTGGGCGAACCGGAGAGCTGACGCCGGGCTTGCATTTAACCATACGGTTATATAAAGTCTGCGGCGTTCTGGAGGAAGCGCGTCATGACCGACTCCAGGATCGTCCCCTGCCTGTGGTTCGACACCCAGGCCGAAGAGGCCGTCGAGTTCTACATCTCGGTCATCCCCGATTCCCGCATCGATGCCGTCCAGCGCGCGCCGGGCGACGATCCGGCCGGCAAGGCCGGGGCGGTGCTGATGGTCGAGTTCACCCTCGGCGGCACGCGGTTCACCGCGCTGAACGGCGGTCCCTTCTTCAAGTTCAACGAAGCGATCTCGCTGCAGATCGAGGTCGAGGACCAGGCCGCCATGGACCGTCTGTACGCCGCCCTCTCGGCGGTGCCCGAGGCCGAACAATGCGGCTGGCTCAAGGACCGCTACGGCCTCAGCTGGCAGCTGGTGCCCAGACCCTTCATCGCCCTGATGAAGAACCCCGATCCCGCCGTCCGGACGCGCGTCTTCGAGGCGATGATGCCGATGAAGCGTCTGGACCTCGCCGCGCTTCAGGCGGCGGCGCTTGAGGGCGCGGCCAGGGGCTGACGCCCTATTCCCACTCGATCGTGCCGGGGGGCTTTGACGTCACGTCATAGACGACGCGGTTCACGCCCCGGACCTCGTTGACGATGCGCGTCGCCGTCCGGCCCAGGACCTCCCAGGGGAATTCGAAGAAGTCGGCGGTCATGCCGTCGGTGGAGGTCACGGCGCGGAGAGCGAGGACCTTCTCATAGGTCCGCGCATCGCCCATGACGCCCACCGTCCTGACCGGCAGCAGCACGGCGAAGGCCTGCCAGATCTGGTCGTACAGCCCGGCCTTGCGGATTTCCTCCAGATAGATGGCATCGGCCTCCTGCAGGGTCGACACAGCGTCCGGCGTGATCTCACCGGGGATGCGGATGGCCAGACCGGGCCCCGGGAAGGGATGGCGTCCCACGAAGGCGTCGGTCAGGCCCAGTTCGCGGCCCAGAGCCCGGACCTCGTCCTTGAACAGTTCGCGAAGCGGCTCGACCAGCTTCAGCTTCATATAGTCGGGCAGGCCGCCGACATTGTGGTGGCTCTTGATCACGTGAGCCTTCCCCGACGACGACGACACGCTCTCGATCACGTCGGGATAGAGCGTCCCCTGGGCCAGGAACTCGGCACCGTCGATCCTGTTGGCCTCGCGGTCGAACACCTCGATGAAGACCCGGCCGATGGTCTTCCTCTTGGTCTCCGGATCCGACTGGCCGGCCAGGGCGCCGAGGAAATCCGCCGAGGCGTCCACGTGGATGAGCGGGATGTTGTAGTGCTCGCGAAACAGGGTCGTGACCTGCTCGGCCTCCCCCTTCCTGAGCAGGCCGGTGTCGACGAACACACAGGTCAGCTGGTCGCCGATGGCTTCATGGATCAGGACGGCCGCGACCGAGCTGTCGACCCCGCCCGACAGGCCGCAGATCACCCTGGCCGAACCGACCTGTTCGCGAATCCGGGCGACCTGCTCGTCGCGATAGGCGGCCATGGTCCAGTCGCCCTTCAGCCCCGCAATGCCGTGGGTGAAGTTCTTCAGCATCTGGTGGCCACGCGGTGTGTGCATGACCTCCGGGTGGAACTGCACGCCGTAGAAGCGGCGGATCTCGTCGGCGATCACCGCATAGGGCGAACCGGCCGAAGTGGCGACGACGTCGAACCCTGGCGGAATCGCCACGATCTTGTCGCCGTGGCTCATCCAGACCGTCTCGTCCTCGCCGACGGGAGCCAGACCCGCCAACAGGGGGGACGCCTTCTCGACGGTGATCTCCGCGCGGCCGAACTCGCGGGTGTGGCCACCCTCGACCTTGCCGCCCAGCTGTTCGCACATCGTCATCTCGCCGTAGCAGATGCCCAGCACCGGCACGCCCGCCTCGAATACCGCCCGGGGCGCGCGAGGGCTGCCTTCCTCATGGACGCTCTCGGGGCCGCCCGACAGGATGATGGCGCGCGGGTTCATGGCCGCCAGCGCGGCCTCCGCCTTCGCATAGGGGTGGATCTCGCAATAGACGCTGGCCTCACGCAGGCGGCGCGCGATCAGCTGGGTCACCTGGCTGCCGAAGTCGACGATCAGGACCTTTTCGTGCGTCGTCATCAGGCGGTCCTTTCATAGAGGGCAACGAAGAAGCCGTCGGTGTCGGTGGTGGCCGGCGACATCCGCAGACGGTGGCCGTGAGCCAGCCCGCCCAGCGTCTGACGCGCGGCATCGGTCACGGCGGGCTCGCTCAGGGCCCCGGCGATCGCCACCGGGGCGAAGCCCGGATGATCCTCCTCGAAGGCGTCGACCGTGGCCTCGTTCTCGACGCGCAGCATGGAGCAGGTGACATAGACCAGCCGCCCGCCGGGCCTCACCAGCCTGGCCGCGCGGGCAAGTATGGCGGTCTGCAACGAGTGCATCCGGTCGACGTCCTCAGGTTTCAGCCGCCAGGCGTCCTCCGGGCGACGCCGCCAGGTCCCCGAGCCGGTGCAGGGCGCATCGACGAAGACGACATCGGCGATGCCCACGATGTCCTCGACCCCGCCGCCGTTGGGACCCAGATGGATCAGCTCGGCCTCGACGCCGGCGCGCGCCAGCCGGGGGCGGATGTTGTCCAGCCGCTTCTGAACCACGTCGCAGGCGATCAGCCTCCCTTCCGCCTGCGCGATCGGGGCGGCCTTTGCCCTGGCACCGGCGGGCGGATCGACCCAGCCGGTCGGGGTCCAGACGCGCTCCGGCGGGACGGCCTGCTCGACCCGCGACGCGCCCGCCGCCAGCCCCTGCATCGCCAGGCCGAGGGTCTTGCCCCCACCCCCGGCGCAATAGTCGACGACCGTCATGCCGGGCCGCACGCCCGCCAGCCAGCACACGATCTGGCTGCCCTCGTCCTGGATCTCGATGCGCCCGGCCTTGAAGGCCTCCAGCGCCTGGACGTTGGGCGGCGGCTCGGCCGACAGGCGCAGGCCCCAGGCCGACCAGGGGGTGCGCTCAGGCGACAGCCCCGCGTCGCGCAGCTCCGCCTCGACCTCCTCTACCGTGGCCCTGGCGGCGTTGACGCGCAGGTCGATCGGCGCGCGCGGCACCATCAGACCGGCGGCCTCCTCGGCCCAGCGGTCGCCGAACGTCCCCTTGAAGTCCTCGACCACGAACTCGGGCAGCCCCGCCGCGACCCAGCCGGGCACCTCGTCGGCGGTCAGGCTGATGCGGGCGCGTTCCTGTTTCGACAGGGGCTTGGGGCCATAGCCGTCGCCGGAGTGCAGCGCCTCGATCTCCTCGACCGACAGGCCATCGATCAGGCTCAGCGCGCCGATCACCAGAGCCCGGCCGTCCTCGCGCCCGCCCATGGCCCAGACCAGACGACCGCGCGCGCGCAGCACCTTGTAGACCTGGTCGGCGATGGCCCGGCGGTCCTTGGATCCGGCATAGCGGTTCTCGGTCCCCCAGGTCTTCAGCACGGCCTCGGCCGGGGCCTTGCCCGCGCTGATGCGGTCGATGATGGCGGCGGCGGCGGCGAGACGGGCGGCGGGGGTCAAATCAGGCTTTTCAGTTCAGTCTGTCAGGTGAGGATGGCGGCGAAGATGGCGATCAGCCCGCCCATGGCGATCAGCCAGACGACCGATCGCACGAAGGGAATGCCCAGCGCGTAGATGGGGATGTATACCAGTCGCGCCCAGAAGAAGGCTTGGGTGCCCCAGAAGGTCAGGGGCCCCTCCTCGCCCGTCACATGGGCGATCAGGACCGCGCCGATGAACAGGGGCAGGGTCTCCCACAGATTGGCCTGGGCGCGCTCCAGCCGTTGGGTGACGATCCCGGGCCGCGCGGGCAGGCCGTCGCGCGGCCCGGCGTTCCAGCCGATGCCGTTGGCCATGGTCCGGCCCGCGGCCGGCAGGAAGACGTGCACGAACGCCAGGATCAGCGTGGCCGTCAGCATGGTCAATTCGGGCGTGGTCGCCAGGACCCAGGCGTCAGACATTTCTCTCTCCGCTCATCCCCGCGAAAGCGGGGACCCAGTGCTTTGGCCGATGATCGCCTCCTGTCCAGACCCGACCCTTATCCCGTTCGCCGTGGCTAACGACAGAACTGGGTCCCCGCTTTCGCGGGGATGAGCGGCAAGTGTGGGAGCGATCACGATTCACGTCATCCCTGCCTATAGTTGGGTGCCTCGCGCGTGATCATCACGTCGTGGACATGGCTTTCGCGCAGGCCTGCGCCGGTGATCCGCACGAACCGCGCGCGCTCCTGAAGCTCGGCGATGGTGGCGGCCCCGACATATCCCATGGCGGCGCGCAGGCCCCCGACCATCTGGTGCAGCACCGGGGCGATCGGTCCCTTGTAGGGGGTCTGGCCCTCGATGCCCTCGGGCACCAGTTTCTGGGTGTCCTCGACCTCTTTCTGGAAATAGCGGTCGGCACTGCCCGCGCCCATCGCCCCCACCGAGCCCATGCCGCGATACGACTTGTAGGACCGGCCCTGGTACAGAAAGACCTCGCCCGGGCTCTCGTCGGTGCCCGCGAACATCGAACCCATCATGGCGACCGAAGCGCCCGCCGCCAGCGCCTTGGCCAGGTCGCCGGAGTATTTGATTCCACCATCGGCGATGACCGGAGCGCCGGAGTCCCTTGCCGCCCGGGCTGCCTCGATCACGGCGGTCAGCTGAGGGACGCCGACGCCCGCGACGATGCGGGTGGTGCAGATGCTGCCCGGGCCGATGCCGACCTTGACCGCATCCGCGCCTGAATCGATCAGGGCCCGCGCCCCGTCATAGGTCGCGACATTGCCGGCGATGATCTGGACGCGGTTGTTCTCCCGCTTGATGCGCTCGACCGCGCGGCTGACCTGGATGGAGTGGCCGTGCGCCGTGTCGATCACGACCACGTCCACGCCCGCCTCGGCAAGCGCCATCGACCGCTCATAGCCCGCGTCGCCGACGGTCGAGGCCGCCCCGACCAGCAGGCGGCCCTGGTCGTCCTTGGCGGCATGGGGATGAGCCTGGGCCTTCTCGATGTCCTTCATCGTGATCAGCCCGACGGCACGATAGGCCTCGTCGACCACAATGACCCGTTCGATCTTCCGTATACGGAGAAGCTCCCTCGCCTCCTCCTTGCCGGCCCCCTCTCGCACGGTGACCAGGTCCGTCGAAGTCATCAGCTCGACGGCCTTGCGGTTCGGATCCGTATCGAAGCGGATGTCGCGATTGGTCAGGATGCCGACCAGACGCCCGTCACCGTCGACCACGGGAAAGCCGCTGATCCGGCGACGCGCCACGATCTGGCGAACCTCGCCGAGGGTGGTCTCGGGGCTGATGGTCACCGGATTGATGACCATGCCGCTTTCGAACCGCTTCACCTCGCGGACCTGATCGGCCTGTTCCTGGACGGTCATGTTGCGGTGCAGGACGCCCAGACCCCCGGCCTGGGCCATGGCGATGGCCAGCCGGCTTTCGGTCACCGTGTCCATGGCGGACGACAGGAGCGGGATGTTCAGCCGGATGTCTCGGGTCAGCCGGGTCGAGACGTCCGCCTCGGCGGGCATGATCTCGGAGGGACCGGGTTCAAGCAAAACATCGTCGAAGGTGAGCCCTTCGCGAATCTCCATGGGAGTCTCCGTTTTGCGGGCCGCCTATCCTCTTTCGCGGCTGCGAAGTCAACCGTGGCCCCTCCGGCTTCCCGATCGCCACCCACACGATTTTTTCAGCAAAGGTTGAACTTTTCAGCCAGAGCTAACATTTAGGTCCTCGATGGTCATCGCCCTCGCCCGATCGGTTCGGAGCCTCGCGCTCAAGATCGCCAGTTACGGCGTGATGCACCTGATCGTGGCCATGCTGGTGGCGTTCGCCATCACCCGCGACTGGCGCATGGCGCTGGCGATCGGCGTGGTCGAGCCCTTCTTCCAGACCATCGCCTATTCCTTCCACGACCGGATCTGGCACCGCCTCGAACATCGGCGTCGTCGCAGCGGTATGGAGGAGACCGCCGAGGCCTTCACCGCGCGCCTCGACGTCATGAATGCCGAAGAACAGGCCCGCGCCCATGGCCACCACAGCCACGCCCTGCCCTCGCTGAAGAACATCGCGGTCAAGACGGTGACCTATGGTCTCATGCATTTCGTGGTCGCGGTGCTGGTGGCCTTCGCGATCACCCGCGACATCCAGGCGTCCCTGACCATCGGCATCATCGAGCCTCTGGTTCAGATGGTGTTCTTTGCCCTGCACGACCGCATCTGGACGGCGCGGGAGGCCCGCCGCGCCCGGGCGACGGCGCAGGTCGCCTAGGCTGTGTACCCATAAATGGCTCGCGACGACCGGGCGAGCAGGAGACGTCCCGAACCGCCGCTACGGGTGGTGAAGCGACATTGCCGGATGCACGGTGGTAGCAGTCCGGGGGCTCCGAGGGGTGAATCGTACGGGAAATATGACTTTGGACACTGGACAATGGAGGCGCTTGAAGAACGAGTTAACGCGAGAGTATTGATTACGTCATACCGAGCGGCTCAGAAGTGCTACTTGCGCTTTCGGAATCAACTCTGGACCATAAACCTAAAACAATAACCCATTGGCTAGCTCCCAGTCGCCTAGCCTTGCAAGTCATGTGTAGCTTCTATTGGCCCACTTCAACGCTCTCGTCCGCTACGACCGACAAGACGCTGTCAGCGATCGAGCTTTGTGAGGACGAAAAACCAAGGTCGCTTATAGCTCCCATCGAGTAACTTCCGGATTTGCGCGCTATCATGAGGAAAGAAGTCGCCACGAATGGGCCAAACTGGAGTTTGATGTGGCGGTTGGCGGATTCAAAGTGAGGCTCAGGATCGTAGCCGAGATCATAGTCATGGGTGCCCGCATCGAAGTCGAACGCTTCTAGGCCGCACTGCATTGGACGCAACGATCGATCCAGGGCGCGCAAATCTTGCTCGCGGTAAATGACGCTCCACCCTTCGGTCATCGTAGCGTCATTTGAGCTGCAGTTATATTCCGTCGTGTGAACCGCGATCCCACCTGGCTTCAGGATGCGCATCACGTTCCTGGCGAAATCAAGCCCCGCTTCAAGCGACCCAAGGTGCTCCATCGCGCAACTGCTCCATGCGAAATCAAAGCTGGAGTCGGGAAGCGCGCTCAAATCCATCATATTGGTCGGCTGGAAACTGACTAGGCGTACGAAGTCCGCCTCAGCCACATGATTGGCTTGAAAAATTGACTCCAAGTGGGACGCATGTTGATTTCCCTTCTCCCAAGAGCCGTCCGACTGTTCGCTCGGCAAATCTGTCGCGACGACCTCGACTCCGTGTGCAGCGAAAATCGATGGAAGCGCTTCGTTACCAACCGCAAATCCGATGCCGCGTTTCCCCGCCCTAAGCATCCCGCGCTCGTCCAACGCCTGCATAATGGCGCACCATTCCCAGATTTTCCGGTAGCTAAAATTGTTTTCAAGCGTCACCGGAGTCGGAAAGCCCAAGAGCTTTGTCCACTTGGCGTACCAAGGCGCTAGGAAGTGTTCGTAGCGGCAGACGGTCGATTGAAGCATGACACCTTTTTCGACATTTCGACGTTCATGTCTAGGCTAACGGACTAATCGATCTAATGCGATCGACAAGCCATGATCCGAGAATAGACGGGGAACCTTCATATTTTGATGGTCGTGCACATGGCGATGCTAAGCTCGAACCTCTCCTGGGGCTTGCCCAGACTTTGTCTGTACAATGAAGGTCTGAGCAGATTATCGATGTGAACCGCCAATGGCGGCCAATTTAACGTTGCTCGCCGCCTTTGAACTCGAAAAAGAATTGATCGTGCGCTGCCGCGGCTAAGGTGTCGATCACGGTGGCAGCACTTTTAAAGTTGCAGCGGTGATGGTGGCAGTGGCCGCCTGACTCCTCAAGGCGCCAAGGTTTGCAAGGTTGTGTAGGCCTGTCCTTCCAAGGTCGAAAGCGGTCCGGACGTTAAGCCGAAAATCCGACCTATCGAGAGGCGTGACTGGGTCCAGACTGGACGGTCGCCTATGGGTCGGGAGCGCACATCGACCTGATGCTGACGTGACCCCCGTTTCTCATCCAGCCATAACGAGAGTCCTTGGGTGATCTGAGCTGGGGTTGGCGGGGTTGGCAAGAGGCCGGTCTGCGCAGCTTTCAACTCGCGCAGCAGGCCGGCCGATCTG
>Ga0247843_1000607_pt1 | contig 82640 bp, 77 predicted proteins | sample LaCruzMarch2017__FD_192420 | JGI IMG/M metagenome (GOLD analysis project Ga0247843, IMG submission 192420) | Freshwater microbial communities from meromictic Lake La Cruz, Castile-La Mancha, Spain - LaCruzMarch2017_8m | ecosystem: Environmental > Aquatic > Freshwater > Lake | place: Spain... | reverse complement strand
CCCCGGACATTCCCGGTGAACGCCCAAAACCCCGGTCCCGACGGCGGAGCCGAGCTGCAGCCGGGAGGCGCGTTCTCTGCTCCCGGCACACGAACTATCGACGGGCTCTGCTCCGCCGTCGGTCGCTTTCATCAACCGGAGGCTCTCGGGCTGGCCGGAGTATCAACCTGCCCGGACCTCGTGGTTCGACAGGCTCACCATGAGGTCCTCAATGGTCCGAATGCGCAACAACGACCGCGAACTCTCCGTAGCCCTCATGGTGAGCCTGTCGAACCACGAGGGCGTGGCACCGATCCCTCCATCGCAGGAGTGACACCGAACGACAGGAGACTCATGGCACCTTCTCACCGCCCAGAAACACAAAAAGGCGCAGCTCGGAGGAGCTGCGCCTTGGCTTCCGTTCACCTGGCGCCGGGGGGTGGCGCCAGGCTGTCGTGACCGGAATTAGTTGACCGTCTGGTCCTCGATGGTCTTGCCGGCCGCGGCAATCGCGATGGTCCGGGGCTTTTTGGACTCGGGCAGCTCGCGCTTGAGCTCGATATGGAGCAGGCCGTGCTCGAGCGATGCGCCGGTCACTTCGACATATTCGGCCAGCTGGAAGCGCAGCTCGAAGGCGCGCTCGGCAATGCCGCGATGGAGGAACTCGCGCTTGGTGTCCTCGCCCTCAGGCGCCTTGGCGCCCTTGATCGAGAGGCTGTTTTCCTTGCTCTCGATGACGATGTCGGACTGGGCAAAACCGGCCACCGCGATCGAGATGCGGTAGGCGTTGTCGCCCAGGCGCTCGATATTGTAGGGCGGGTAGGTCTTGGCTTCCTGGCCGACGAGGCCGTCGAGGCGGTTGAACAGCCGGTCAAAGCCGACGGTGGAGCGATAGAAGGGGGAAAAATCGATGGTCTGCATGTCACATTCTCCTGATTGAGCAACGTGTTAACGGGTGTCCCACGCGCCCTCCCTCTCCGAGGCGAAGGCGCAGTACCGGGTCTCCCGATCCCCGGGATATCCGGCGGATGGAATAGATGTAGGCGCCCGAATGCGGGGTTCAAGAGGGGGCAAAACGGCTGCCTGAACGGAAAATGAATGGGGCTCTCAAGTCGCGTTCAGGGTGGGGCGGCGATAACCGCACCTGTGCTGACTGTCTGCTGCAGAGGCACACACTGAATGGCCCGCCGTCACCCGCCCCCCGCACGGTGGTCCGTCCAAGGAAAGCCAGTGTTCCGTTTGGGAACGCTGGCTTTTACCTTTTCGGGGGCCTGTTCCCGGCCTGCTGGGAATCCGCTAGGAGTGGGCCATGAGCGCAATTGTCGATGCCGACGGGCCCAGGCTGGCCATCGTTCCCTCCAATCCGGTGCCCGAGGGCGCCCGGGTCGGGCTGTTCAAGACCAGCGACGGGATCTCGCTCCGCTATGCGCTGTTTCCCAAAGGGCCGGGCGCTGCCAAGGGCACGGTCTGCCTGGTGCAGGGGCGCACCGAGTTCATCGAGAAATATTTCGAGACCATCGCCGACTTCCAGTCGCGCGGCTTTGCCGTGGCGACCTTTGACTGGCGCGGGCAGGGCGGCAGCCAGCGGCTGATCGGCAACCGCAAGCTCGGCCATGTCCGGCATTTCGACGATTACTGGACGGATCTGAAGAGCTTTCATGGCTCGATCCTGCTGCCCGACTGCCCGGGGCCCTATTATCTGGTCGGGCACTCGATGGGCGGGCTGGCGAGCCTTTATGCGGGCATCAAGGACCGCATGATGTTCGACCGGATTTTTCTCTCGGCCCCCATGGTCGGGCTCGACCACCAGCCGCTGTCGATGGCCGGCATGGCGCGGCTGACGGGCGCGCTCTCGGCGATCGGCCTGGGCCGCCTGCCGGTGGGGCGCAAATCAGACAAGTCGGCCGCCGACATGCCGTTCGCCGGCAATCCCGTGACCTCGGACGTGACGCGCTACATGCGTTCGGTCGATGTGCTCAAGGCCCGGCCCGATCTCGAGATCGGCAACCCCACCTTCCGCTGGGCCGCCTCGGCCTTTTCGGCCATGGCGGGCGCCGCCGAAGACAGTTTTCCGGGCGCCATCAAGATCCCGGTGCTGATGCTGGCGGCGGCGCGCGACCGCATCGTTTCGACCAATGCCATCGAGACCCTGGGTCTGCGCATGCGCACCGGCCGGCATGCGATCATCGCGGCGGCCAACCATGAGCTGTTCATGGAGACCTCCGACATCCGCGCCCAGGTGTTCGCCGCCTTCGACGCGTTCATCACCAACCAGAGCGGCTAGAGTCCGGGCAGGCGGCCCGGAGCTATCCCCGCAGCACCTGCAGCGCTGCAGCATGCAGTTCCGGCGTGGCCGCGGCGACGCAGTTGCCGCCCTCCTCGGCCGGGCCACCCTCCCAGGTGGTGATGACGCCACCGGCGTTTTCGATCAGCGGGATCAGGGGACAGATGTCGACATTTTTCAGCGCCGCCTCGACCACCAGGTCGATATGACCGGCGGCCATCAGGGCGTAGCCGTAGCAGTCGAGGCCATAGCGCGTGGTGAGCACCGACTTGCGCAGCGCGTTCCAGGGGGCGGTGGTGCCGGTGATCTCGAAAAGATCTGGCGAGGTCGAGGTCAGCTTGGCCTTGGCCAGCGTGGTGATCGCGCTGGTGCGCAGGGGGAGGTGCTCGCTCCCCCGGTAGTAGCCGGCTTCGCCCGGCAGGCTGAGATAGACCTCGCCGGTAAACGGCTGCGCCATCAGCCCGGCCACGGCGCGGCCATTGACGGTCAGGCCGATCAGCGTGCCCCAGACCGGCACGCCGGTGATGAAGGCACGGGTGCCGTCAATGGGGTCGATGATCCAGGAAAAGGGCGTCGACCCGGCCTTGTCTGCCCACTCCTCGCCGACGATGGCGTGGTCGGGAAAGCGGGCGCCGATGAGCTCGCGGATCACCAGCTCCGCCTGCCGGTCGGCCTCCGTCACCGGGTCGAAGCCGGAAACTTCCTTGTTGTCGACGGCAAGGGCGCTGCGAAAACTCGGCAGGGTGATGGTTGCGGCGATGTCGGCTGCATCCAGCAGGGTCTGGCGGACCAGCCCAGGCTCGAGGCCGCCCAGCGGGGAATTGGTCATTTCTAACTCGAATCTTTGTTCTGGCGTGAGTTTTGGCTGTCATGCCAAGTCGAGACGGTCATTAATCTGCAACAGTGCGGCATTGAACTGATTCATTTTTGTCACATTGGCCAGTGTTTCACTGCTGGAGACTGGCCGTCTGCTTGCGCCGACAGGCAAATCAGTTCAACCCGGAAGGTGCATGATGGATGGGTGGCCTCTCCCTGACGGCAAGACTGGCCGAAAGCTCCAGCCACCCGTTGTTTCCTCCCTTGACTGGGCCGCTTCGGCGGCCCGCTTTTTTGCTCACTCGGCAGCGAACTTGGCGTCGACCGCCGGCGTGCCCTGCAGCATAGCGACGTCCATGCCGACCAGTGCCTGGATCAGATGCTCGATGATCTGGCGCACCGCACCAAAATTGGCCGATGGCTGCAGGGTCACTTCGTTCATGTAGAGATGCCGGCTAATCTCGATCTGCAGGGCATGGATGCCGTGGTGGGGCCGGCCATAGGTGCGCGTGCAGAAGCCGCCGGCATAGGGGCGGTTGCGCGCTACCCGCAGGCCCGAGCCGGCAAATACCATTTCGGCCAGATCCGCCAGCCCCGGCGCACAGGTGGTGCCGTAGCGGTCGCCCAGCACGATGTCGGGCGCTAGCCGATCGCCCGACCGGGCGAGGCGCGGCATGGAGTGGCAATCGATCAGCACAGCGACACCAAAGGCCGCATAGGCCTCGCTCAGGAGCTTCTGCATGGTGGCGTGATAGGGCTGATAGATGCCCTCGATGCGCATACGCGCGTCGTCCAGCGTCAGCCGCTCGCGATAAATGGGTTTGTTCTCGGCCACCACCTTGGCCAGCGTGCCCAGGCCCGCCGCGACGCGCGGACTGGTGGTGTTGAACCGGTCCGACAGCGGCTCGACGAACATGGTGGGATCGAGTTCCCAGGGCTCGCGATTGATGTCGAGATAGGCGCGGGGGAAATGGGCCCGCAGTAGCGGGGCGCCCAGATGGGGGGCGCGGGCGAACAGATCGTCGACAAATGCATCCTCGGACTGCCGAATCGACAGATGATCGAGCCGGGTCATGGCGAGAAAGCGGTCGGGATAGTCGCGGCCCGAATGGGCGGAATTGAACAATAGCGGCGCGGTCAGCCGCCTGGGGCGGATGGTCTCGAAGGCGGGTTTGTCCCAGTAGTCGGACTGCACCGGAGATTCCTGCGGGAGAAGCACGTGGAAATTGTTCCAGCCACTGTGCCTGCCCACCCGGGGAATGTCCATAAGTTGCAGTTTTCAATGCACCCGCCCCGATCGTGAGTTGCGCGGCGCCAAACTTGGATTAAACATCGATCCGAAGCGCTGCGCATGATTTGCAGCGTTCGACCCATGTCGAAGAGGGAACGATGAAGCGGATACTGCTCGCAGAAGACGACAATGACATGCGCCAGTTCCTGACCCGGGCGCTCAAGACTGCCGGCTACGAGGTGGTATCCTTCGATAACGGCCGGTCGGCCTATGAGCGGCTGCGCGAGGAGCCGTTCTCGCTGCTGCTGAGCGATATCGTGATGCCCGAAATGGATGGCATCGAGCTGGCCCGCCGGGCGACCGAACTGGACCCCGACCTGAAGGTCATGTTCATCACCGGCTTTGCGGCTGTGGCACTCAACCCCGATTCCGATGCGCCCAAGGATGCGTCGGTCTTGAGCAAGCCCTTCCACCTCAAGGACCTGGTCAACGAGGTCGAACGGCTGCTGGCTGCCTGACAGGGGCTGGAAATCGGCCCGAAAGCCGTGGCATAAATCGAGACTTGACCCCGCGCAGGATTTTTGGTCTATCGCGCGGCGGATCGGCACCCGGCCGGTTCATCCAGAGAGATGGGTGTATAGCTCAGCGGGAGAGCACTACCTTGACATGGTAGGGGTCACAGGTTCAATCCCTGTTACACCCACCATCTCTTTGAATACCCTCGCCTTTCAGGCGTGGACTGGAATGGGTGTGTAGCTCAGCGGGAGAGCATCGCCTTCACACGGCGGGGGTCACAGGTTCAATCCCTGTCACACCCACCATTCCCCCAGCAAAGCCGATGGGTGGCATGCTTCCCCCTCAGGGGGAGACGCTGAGTTCTTCAATGTCATAGCTCCGGATCAGGGCGGACAGGTCGTCGTCCGGCCCGCTGCCGCGGAACGCCTGCAGGTCGGCATGGCTTTCCCAGCGCTCGAGCACATTGGCGCGATCAGGATCGAGCGGATCGGGGCTGACGGAAAAATCAAGACAGCCCTGCGCGGCTCGTGCTGCCCGGACAGACGGCAGGGAGCGCGCAATGAAGCTGTCACGCTGACCTGAGTGCAACCGAAGGCTGCCGCAGACAATGATCACGAGTCTCTCCTCTCGAGCGAGAGGAGGATAGCAGCGGTCAGGGCGCGGGCAAGTGCCCGGCGCGGGACGACCTACATGAAGCTTTCGGCGCCCGATTCGGCGGGGAAGAGCGCTGCCAGGTCGAGAATGGCGATCAGACGATCCTCGTTCTTGACCAGACCGGACACCTGACCGGCATTGCGGCCCGACTTGGAAGCCGGAACAGGGCGAAGATCTTCGGGCTGGGCGAAGATGATGTCAGAGACGGTGTCGACCATCAGGCCGACATCCTGGTTCTGCAGCGATACGACGAGCACAACCTGGCCGCTCTTGCCGCCCATTCCGCCCATTCCGCCCAGCATCGCCTCAAGATCGTAGACCTGTACGATGGAGCCCCGGATATCGAGCACGCCCTTGGCGCCGAAGGGCTGCGAGGGCAATTCGGTGGTCGGGGACCAGCTGCGGATCTCGCGCACCGACATGATGTCGATGCCGAAGGCGCGGTCACCACAGGTAAAGGTCACAAACTGATTGGGAACCCGCAGCGCGGTCGTCTGCTGACCTGCATCGACGTCGCTTTCGTGCATGGCTTCCATCAATCGTCACTCCAATCGGTTGGATGTATCGGTCTGTGGTCCAGATCGGCTGGCGCGTCAGGTCTGATACGTGACGGCAAATATCGCATTCTATCCGTTAACAAACAGCGAAGGCGGGCCGACTAAGTGAGGGATCTGCAGTTATTGCGCGGGCCCTGGGCAAGATGAACCGCACATGAACGGCCGTTTCCGCTGCAGTTCATGCGGTGCGCGCGAGACTGATCTTTCGCAGCGTCAGTCTATCCCAAAACCTTCGTCCAAGGAGGCGACAATGCCCACTTCCTTTCTCTCCCTCACCCGTGCCGCTCTGGTCGGTCTCACCCTGGCCGGCGCCGCGCTGACGGCCGTTCCCGCGCAGGCGGCCCCGCAGTTCAGCTTTGGCTTTCATATCGGCAATGGACACTGGTCCGGACCGGTGACGCAGCCCGATCGCCGCTGCCTGACCGACCGGCAGGTGCGGCGCCTGGTGCAGCGCAGCGGCTATGACGACATCCGCTTCACCGATCGGCGTGGCCGCATCGTACAGGTGCGCGCCGAGCGGGGTCGCCACGACTATCGGCTGACCATCGACGCCTGCCGCGGCCGGATCGTGGACGTGGATCGGCTGCGCCGCCGCTAAGCGGGTGGCAACGATTGGCGCTTGCGCGGTCGGCCGAACTGGGTAAGCATCGGTTATCGTCAACAAACGGAAGGAGGTGATCCAATGTCACATCAGAAATCGTCGGTTTCGAAGGGTCTTGGATCGGAGCGCTTCCTGACGGAGCAGTCTCTGTCGTAGTCGCCGCGGTCCCGCCCATCGGGCAAGGGATCAGACGAAATCGCGAAATCGGGAAGGGTCGCCTATGTGGCGGCCCTTCTTTTTTCGGGGCGGAGGCGTTAGGAGCCTAGGCCATGAACGAGATGCGCCCGGCGGGAACCGCCACCAAACTGCTGCCCTACCAGACGCGCCGGACCTTTGCGATCATTTCGCACCCGGACGCCGGCAAGACGACGCTGACTGAAAAACTGCTCGCTGCCTCGGGCGCGATCCAGCAGGCGGGCGCAGTGCGCGGCCGCGCCAACCAGCGTTCGACACGGTCGGACTGGATGGAAATCGAGCAGCAGCGCGGCATTTCGATCACCTCGTCGGTGATGACGTTCGAGCATCTGGGCCTGACCTTCAACCTGCTCGATACACCCGGCCACTCGGACTTTTCCGAAGACACCTATCGTACGCTGACGGCAGTGGACGCGGCGATCATGGTGATCGACGTCGCCAAGGGTATCGAAGCACAAACGCTCAAACTGTTCGAAGTCTGCCGGCTCCGCGACATTCCGATCATCACCTTTGCCAACAAGGTGGATCGCGAGGGCAAGGACCCGGTGGAGATTCTCGATGAGATCGCCTCGACCCTGGCGCTCGATGTGTCGCCGGTGGTCTGGCCGCTGGGCGGTGGCGTGGACTTCAAGGGTATCGTCGATCTGACGGCGGGCGTGGTCAAGCGGCCCAATGGCGAGGTGTGGAAGACGTTTGCCCGGGTTGAGGATCTCTCCCGTGACAACGAGTTCGCCATGGATCCGGTGGTCATGGCGTCGCTGGATAATCTCGAGCTGGCGCGCGCCGGGTTTCCCGAATTCGACCACGAGGTCTATCTCGCTGGCCACCTGACGCCGGTGATCTTTGGATCGGCGCTCAAGAGCGTTTCTGTGCCTGAGCTCCTGACGGCGCTGGGGACCTGGGCGCCCGAACCGCGGCCGCAGCCGGCTGAACCTAAGCCGATCGCGCCCGACGAAGCCAAGGTGACCGGCTTCGTGTTCAAGGTGCAGGCCAACATGGACGCCAATCACCGCGACCGGATCGCCTTCGTGCGGCTGTCGTCGGGCACCTTCAAGCGCGGTATGCGACTCAAGAACGTGCGCTCGGGCAAAGACATGGCGGTCTCCAACCCGATGTTCTTTTTCGGGCACGACCGTGAGCTGGCCGAAGAGGCCGTGGCCGGCGACATCGTGGGCATTCCCAATCATGGGACGCTCAGCGTCGGCGATACGCTGACCGAGGGCGCCACGATCAAGGTCACCGGCATTCCCAATTTCGCGCCCGAAATCATCCGGCGGGTGCGGCTCGCCGATCCGATGAAGGCCAAGCAGCTGGCTAAGGCGCTCAGCGATTTGGCCGAAGAAGGCGTGGCGCAGATCTTCCGGCGCATGATCGGCGCCGATTACATCGTGGGCGTGGTTGGGCAGCTGCAGCTCGAAGTGCTGCAGGCGAGAATCCTCAAGGAATACAACGTCCCCATCACCTTCGAGAGCCTCAATTTCGAGATGGCGCGCTGGGTCGGGGCCGAGGACAAGAAAGAGCTCGACCGCTTCATCTCGGCTGTGAAGATGGAAATGGCCGAAGACAAGTACGGCGACCCGGTCTATCTGGCGCAGAGCGAGTGGTGGCTGCAGCGCACGCAGCGGGACTGGCCGAAAATCGTGTTCACCAACACCAAAGAACGCCACTAGGGGCCGCCAAAGGAGGGGCGCGGCAGCGCGCGCCCATCGCTGAGGAACGTACCCCAGAATAAGGGAGAGAGAGCATGCAGCAACGCGAACTCGGCAAGACGGGCTATCACGTCTCGGAAATCGGGCTGGGGACCTGGCAACTGGGGGAGAGTTTCGGAGCGCTGAACGATCAGACCGCCCAGGACATTCTCAAGACCGCGCGGCATGCCGAAGTCAATTTCTGGGATACGGCGGACGTCTATGGCGGCGGCCAGTCGGAAAGCCGTATCGGTGCGTTCAAGGACAAGCAGGGCGTGTTCGTGGCCACCAAGCTGGGGCGCGGCAGCCAGTTTCCCGGCATGAAGGGCTATACGCGCAAGAACGTCAAAGAGAGCCTGGTGGGGTCGCTCAAGCGCATCGGCGGGGAGACGCTCGACCTGGCGCAGCTCCACTGCATTCCCACCGACGTGCTGCGCGATGGCGAGATTTTTGCCATTCTCGACGATCTGCGCGACGAGGGGCTGATGCGGCACTATGGCGCCAGCGTTGAAAATGTCGAAGAGGCGCTGATCTGCCTCAAGGCGCCGGGTGTGGCGAGCCTGCAGATCATCTTCAATCTGTTCCGCCAGGACTATGCCACCGAAGTGCTGCCGCTGGCGGCCAAGCAGGACGTGGGGATCATCGTGCGGCTGCCACTGGCCTCGGGCCTGCTCTCGGGAAAGTGGAGCAAGGCCACCACGTTCGACGAGAAGGACCACCGCAATTTCAACCGCGACGGTAAGTTCTTCAATGTCGGCGAGACGTTCTCGGGACTGCCGTTCGACAAGGGCATCGAACTGGTCGAGGATATCAAGCACTTGGCGCCCAGGGGCCTGCCGCTCGCCCAGTTCGCGCTGCGCTGGCTGCTCGATCATCCGGCGGTGTCGACCATCATTGCGGGGGTCACCAAGCCCAGCCAACTGGAGGCCAATGTGGCGGCGACCCGGATCGATCCGATCGAGCCGGCGGTGATGGAAGAACTCAAGGACTGGTACGACCGGAAGGTCCGCAAGGAGATCCGCGGCCGCATCTAGCCCCATCCAGTTACTCGATCTCAGGTTGGTCGGGGTGGGGTTCCTGTGGTTGCCAGACTTGACCTCATTCTGTGCTGGCGGCGACGAGGAAGGGCGCGACCTTGCTGCCTCTGGCACAAGCGGGTCGCACTCCCTAGATTACCGAAACAGTGATTTTCCCTCCGAGTAGTGTTTCCATGGCCCAGCATCCGGCGTTCGACCTTATCCGCGACCAGCAGATTGCGGAGGTGAGTTCGCGGGCGCGGCTCTATCGGGCACAAGAAAACCGGTGCCGAGGTGCTCAGCCTGGCCAATGACGACGAGAACAAGGTGTTTGGGATCACCTTCAAGACGCCGCCGGAGGATTCCACCGGGGTGGCGCATATCCTTGAGCATTCGGTGCTGTGCGGCAGCCGCAAGTATCCGGTGAAAAAGCCCTTCGTGGAGCTGCTCAAGGGCTCGCTGCATACGTTTCTGAACGCCATGACCTTCGCCGACAAGACGGCCTATCCCGTGGCGAGCCAGAACCTGCAGGACTTTTATAACCTGGTCGATGTCTATCTCGATGCAGTGTTCTTTCCGCTGATCACCGAGGATACGTTCCGGCAGGAAGGCTGGCACTACGAGCTCGAATCGAGCCAGGCGCCGATGGTCTACAAGGGCGTCGTGTTCAACGAGATGAAGGGCGCCTATTCCTCGGCCTCGGCCGTGTTGGGGAAAAAGAGCCAGCTCTCGCTCTTTCCCGACACCACCTATGGGGTGAACTCGGGTGGCGACCCGGCGGCCATCCCCGATCTCACCTACCAGTACTTCAAGACCTTCCACGAGAAATACTACCACCCGTCCAACGCGCGCATCGTGTTCTACGGTGACGACGATCCGGCCGAGCGATTGTCGATTCTGGACGGCTATCTGGGGCAGTTCGATCGCATCGAGGTCAAGAGCCAGATCGGGCTGCAGCCGCGCTGGAGCGCCCCCAAGCGGCTGGTCGAAACCTATGCCGCCAGCCAAGCCGAGGCGGGCAAGAAGACCTCGATGATGACGGTCAACTGGATGCTCGACAGCCAGACCGACCCGCAAGTGGTGCTGGCGCTCAACGTCCTCGAATACATCCTGGTGGGGACCTCGGCGTCCCCGCTCAGGAAGGCGCTGATCGACAGCGGGCTGGGCGAAGGCCTGACCGGCAGCGGTCTCGTCGAAGACATGAAGCAGCCCTACTTCACGGTCGGCCTCAAGGGCATCGACGCAAGCGACGCGGACAGCATCGAGACGCTGATCCTGTCGACGCTGACCGGTCTCTCCCGGGATGGCATCGACGCGGCAACCGTCGAGGCGGCAATCAATTCGCTCGAATTTGCGATGCGCGAAAACAATACCGGCTCGTTCCCGCGCGGCATCTCGCTGATGTTCCGGGCCATGCGCACCTGGCTGCACGAGGGCGATCCGCTCGAGCCGCTCGAGTTCGAGGCGCCGCTGGCAGCGCTCAAGGATCGGCTTGCATCAGGCGAGCGGGTGTTCGAAGCCCTGATTGCCCAGCATCTGGTCGACAATCTTCATCGCACGACAGTGCTGCTCAAGGCCGATCCCGACCAGGGCGCGCGCGAAACTGCAGAGGAACGGGCCCGGCTCGATGCGGCGCAGCAGGCGATGACGCCGGCGGCGCTCGAGGAGGTGCGGGAGACGACTGCCAAGCTGCAGGCGCTGCAAAACACGCCCGACGACCCGGCGGACCTCGCCAAGATACCGACGCTGACGCTGGCCGACCTGCCCCGGCAGAACAAGCCCATCCCGATTGAGCGCGGCAGCATCGAGGGCGTGCCGGCCTTCACCCATGCGCTGGCGACCAATGGCGTGCTCTATCTCGACTTCGCCTTCGACATGAAGGCCTTGCCGGGCAACCTGCTGCCATTGGTGCCGCTGTTCTCGCGGGCGCTGCTGCAGACGGGGACCAGTGGCGAAGATTTCGTGTCGCTGACGCAGCGGATCGGTCGGTCGACCGGCGGCATCGGCTTTCAGCGCATCAATTCGACGCGTACCGACGGGGTGAGCACCGCGGCCTGGCTGGTGCTGCGGGGTAAGGCCGTGCCCGACAAGGTTCCGGAGCTTCTGGCGATCATCCACGACGTGCTGACCGACGCGCAGCTGGGCAATCGCGAGCGCATCCGGCAGATGGTGCTGGAGGCCAAGGCGGGCTTTGAGAGTTCGCTTGCCGGCATGGGCAATTCGATCGTCGGCATGCGGCTGCGGGCGCAAAGCAACGAGAGCGACTGGGCCAGCGAGCAGATGGGCGGGGTCAGCAATTACTTCTTCCTGCGCGAGCTGGAAAAGCGCATCGACAACGACTGGCCGGGGGTGGAAGGTCAGCTCGAAAGCCTCAGGGCTCTGCTGCTCAACCGCGCCAACATGGTCATCAACATCACGGCAGACGCCACCATGATCGAGGCGGCGCGACCACAGATCGGGCGCTTCGTGCGGGGCCTGCCGGCAGAGGGGCCGAAGGGTACCGGCTGGGGTTTCGTGGCCTCCGAACGCTCCGAAGGGCTGACCTTCCCCGGTGCGGTCAACTATGTCGCCAAGGGCGCCAATCTGAAGCGCTTCGGCTTTGTGCCGACCGGTGGCACGGCTGTGGCCATCAAGCACCTCAACACCACCTATATGTGGGACAAGGTACGCGTGCAGGGTGGGGCCTATGGTGGCTCGTCGAGTTTTGACATCTTCTCGCGCGGCTTCGCCTTCACCTCATATCGCGATCCCAACCTGCTGGGGACGCTCGATGCCTACGACAAGGCGGCAGAATTCCTGCGTCAGCCGGTCGGTCAGCAGGAACTGACCCGCTCGGTGATCGGGGTGATTGGAGGCGTCGACGCCTATCGGCTACCCGATGCGAAAGGCTTTGTGTCGCTGGTCTGGGAACTGATGGGTGACACCGACGAGGCCCGACTGTCCCGGCGCGAACAGATCCTGGCGGCCACGCAGGCGGACTTCCTGGCCCTGGCCGATGCGCTCGACCAGGTAGCCAAGCATGGCCGGGTGGTGGTGCTGGGGTCGGAGGCGGCGATCAAGGCGGCCAACCACGAGCGCGGGCCGTTCCTCGATGTGACCAAGGTGCTCTGAACCGGACGGGGAGACGTGCGTTGAGAGGGCACTCATGACGCCGTTTCTCGACCGAGACCTGCGGGTCAAGCCCATCAATGCCTTTATCGATCCGCCGCAGCCGCAAGCGCGGGCGATCATCACGCATGGGCATGCGGACCATGCCCGCTCCGGTCATGGCGCCGTGCTGGCCACGCCCGACACCATCGCCATCATGAAGACGCGCTATGGCGAGGATTGCGCCGGGACGTTCCAGGCGCTGGAGTTCGGCGTGCCGCTGCAGGTCGACGATGTGCAGATCACGCTGTTTCCGGCCGGGCATATCCTGGGGTCGGCGCAGGTGCTGCTCGAGCACAAGGGGCAACGCATCGTTGTCACCGGCGACTACAAGACGCGACCAGACCGCACGGCGCAGCCGTTCGAGCTGGTCAAATGCGACCTGCTGGTGACGGAGGCGACATTCGGGCTGCCAGTGTTTCAGCATCCAGATCCGCTCGATGAAATCCGGCGCCTGTTGCGCACGGCGATGGCGCATCCGGAGCGGGCTTATGTGATCGGCTGCTACGCACTGGGCAAAGCGCAGCGGGTGATCTCGCTGCTGCGCGAGGCGGGGTATGAGCGCCCGATCTACCTGCATGGCGCGATGATCCGGCTTTGCGCGCTCTACGAGGAGCGGGGCATCGCGCTGGGGGATCTGCGGCATTCGCTCGATGTGCCCAAGGCGGAACTGGCGGGGCAGATCGTCATTGCGCCGCCGTCGGCGATCAAGGATCGCTGGAGCCGGCGGCTTCCCGACCCGGTGCTGGCGGTAGCGTCGGGCTGGATGTCGGTCAAGCAGCGGGCCAGGCAGTCGGGTGTCGAACTGCCGTTGATCATTTCCGATCATGCCGACTGGAACGAATTGCGTGAGACGATCACGGCCACCGAGGCGGAGACGATCTGGGTGACGCATGGGCGCGAGGATGCGCTGGTCTACTGGTGCCAGCAGCAGGGGCGCGTAGCCGAGCCGCTCAACATCGAGGCCTATGAGGATGGCGAGGAGGAGGGCGAATGAAGGAATTCGCGCAGCTCCTCGAACTCCTGGCGTTGACGCCGTCGCGCAATCGCAAGATCGAGGCGCTGAAGGACTATTTCGCGCGCACGCCGGACCCCGATCGCGGTTTCGCGCTGGCGATCCTGACCGGGGCGATGGACTTCAAGAACGTCAAGCCGGCGGTGTTGCGCGAGGTGGTGACGCGCGAGGTCGATCCGGCGCTGTTTGCGATGAGCTACGACTATGTCGGTGACCTCGGCGAAACCATCGCGCTGATCTGGCCGCATCACGGCGGCGAGGAGGAATTGCCCTCGCTCACCGAGCTGATCGAGCTCTTCCAGACGACCAGCAAGGCCGAACTGCCCAAGCTGATTGCGTCGCTGCTGACGCGGGCCGAGATCAACGAGCGTTGGGCCCTGGTGAAGCTCGCCACTGGCGCTCTGCGCATCGGGCTATCGGCAAGGCTGGCCAAGACCGCCCTGGCGGAGATGTCCGGCAAGGACCTGCAAGAGATCGAGGAGGTCTGGCACGGCATGACGCTGCCGTACACGGCACTTTTCGCCTGGCTCGATGGCAAGGCAGAGCGCCCCGATATCGATCACGCGGCACGCTTCCATCCGATGATGCTGTCCAACCCGATTGACGAGGACAAGGACCTCCTCAAGCTCGATCCAGCGGACTTTTCGGCCGAGTGGAAATGGGACGGCATCCGCGTGCAGATGATCGCCAGCCGCGGCAGGGTCTCGCTGTTCTCGCGTACCGGCGACGATATCGCGGCGGCGTTTCCGGACGTGGTGGACGCGGTGTTCGGCGACGCCGTGCTGGACGGCGAATTGTTGGTGGGGCGAGCCTTCGAGGCGAGCTCGTTCAACGACCTGCAGCAGCGGCTCAATCGCAAGCTGGCGACCGCCAAGCAGCTAGCGGAGTTGCCGGCGTTCATCCGGGTCTACGACATGCTGTTCGACGGGCAGGAGGATATCCGGGCGCTGAGCTGGAGCGAGCGGCGGGCAAGGCTCGAAGCGTGGTTTGCGGCGCATCCGCAGACCCGGTTGGACCTTTCCGAGGTGCTGCCGTTTGCAAGCTGGGACGAGCTGGCGCAGTTGCGGCGGACCGGCGCGGACGAGCACGGCCATGAAGGCGTGATGATCAAGCTCCGGAGCGCGCCCTATGTGCCGGGGCGACCCAAGGGCCTTTGGTACAAGTGGAAGCGCGACCCCAACGTGGTCGACGCCATCCTGATGTATGCGCAGCGCGGCCATGGCAAGCGCTCGAGCTTTTACTCGGACTACACATTCGGCGTCTGGAAGGGCAACGAGATCGTGCCCATCGGCAAGGCCTATTTCGGCTTCACCGACGAGGAGTTGAAGCAGCTCGACAAATGGGTGCGGACCAATACAGTCGCCTCGTTCGGGCCGGTGCGCGAGGTGAAGAAGGAGCTGGTGTTCGAAGTCGCCTTCGACAGCGCCCAGCTCTCGACCCGGCACAAGTCGGGCGTCGCGTTGCGCTTTCCGCGGATCAACCGCATCCGCTGGGACAAGCCGGTGGGCGAGGCGGCGACGCTCGAGGATATGTCGGTCTTTGTCTCGGCGACCTAGGAGGTCGACATGTCGCTTGCTGCCATTGAACGCAAGATCGCCGAACTGAGCGCCGAGATGGCGCGAGCTGCCGAGGCCGAGGATTTCGAGCGGGCGGCAGCGCTGCGCAACGAGATCGAGGCGCTCAAGGGTGGTGGACTGGTGCGCCAGCCGCCGCCTGGTGAGATGGGGTTGGGCACGCACGTGCCGGTCGCGGCGCCGCCCAAGGGCTGGAAGCCGCCGAAAAAGCCCGACCCGATGACCTCGAACGTCAGAACGCGACGCGGCAAATAGATGGGTCGTTGACGCTCGACTGCGGCCCGCAAGAATTCGGCAACCATTCGCAGCGATGTGACCACCTGCGGAGCAATAGTAGTGCCGTAGAGCTGCATTGTTTAACCGGTGGCGGGCAAACTGCTGCAATGGCAGGATGTGTGCCGGACCGCGAGACGCCCGATGAGTGCAACCGACCCCTTCAGTGCAGCTTCCAATTCCTCAGAGTCCGAACTGATCCGACTGGCGGCGGACGAAGTCAGCAACGCCATCTACATCACCGATGCAAAAGCAATCCTGATCTATGTGAACCGCACGTTCACCCAGATGTTCGGCTATGAGCCTGCCGAAGTGCTGGGGCGACCCGGTCGCGAGGTGTTGGGAACGCCGCATTACAAAGATGCCGACTACGCGCGGATCTGGGCCGAGCTCAACCGCGGACGTGAACTGCGCGAAGAAGTGCGCACACTCGACAAGGCCGGCGAGGAGATCTGGGTTTCGCTGACGCTGCGCCCGCTGTTCGGCGACGATGGCAAGCTCAAGCATCTGGTCGCGACGATGGAAAACACCACCGAGGCACGACAGATCCAGGCGCTGCAGCGCGATGTGCTCGAGGCGGTGGCGCAGGACCGCCCCCTGACCGAAGTGATGGAGGTGATCTGCACCCGGGTGGAAGCCATGTTTCCCGAAGTGGTGTCGTCCATTCTCGCGGTGGATCGAGACGGCGCGCTGCGGCCGCTGGCAGGTCCGCAGCTGTCGCCGACCTTCACCGCGCTGGTCGACGGGGTGTCGATCGGGCCAGCGGTCGGTTCCTGCGGTACGGCGGCCTTCCGCGGCGAACCGGTCGGGGTGGAGGACATCGAGACCGATCCGAAGTGGCTCGCCTACAATGCGCTGCCGCTGGCGCAAGGTCTGCGGGCCTGCTGGTCCAGTCCGATCAAGCTGCGCGACGGACGGGTCGCGGGGACATTCGCGTTTTATTTTCACGAGCGGCGGGGGCCCAGCGCCTCGCATGAGCGCGTGGTGGCGGCCTGTCTGCACCTGTGTGTGCTGGCGATTGATCGGCATCAGGCACAGGTCGATATCGCCAAGCTCGCCTATTACGACACGCTGACCGGCCTGCCCAACCGTTCGATGCTGCGCCGCGAGCTGGATGCGGCTTTTGCGATGACGCCGGGAGAGGTGCGGGCGTTTCTGTTTCTCGATGTGGATCGGTTCAAGGATGTCAACGACACCATGGGCCATTCGGTCGGTGACGATCTGCTGGTCGAGGTGGCCCGTCGGCTGCAGCAGCAGGTGGGGCCCGGAGACATCGTATGCCGGCATGGCGGCGACGAGTTCGTGATCGTGCTCGACAAGACCACGCCCGAAGCCGCCGCGGCGATGGCCGAGCGGGTGGGCGCTGCCCTCCTGGTGCCCACCAGGATTCCCGGCCTGGCCTTGCCGATCACGGCCAGCATCGGCGTCAGCCTTTATCCGCGCGATGGCTCGGATGCCGACACGCTGCTCAAGAACGCCGACTCGGCGATGTATCAGGCCAAGGCCGAGGGGCGGGCGCGGCACAGTTTTTTCTCGGCTGAGATGAATCTGCTCGCGCAGGAGCGACTGATGCTAGGGGCCGCCCTGCGCGGGGCGGTGAGCCGGCGAGAGCTCCATCTGCGCTATCAGCCCCAAGTGTCGGCCACGGACGGTTCTCTGCTCGGCGTGGAAGCGCTGGCACGCTGGACACATGCCGAGCTCGGCGAAATCCCGCCCGATCGCTTCATCCGGTTGGCGGAAGAGAGCGGCCTGGTCAGCGCGATCGGCGAATGGGCCGTCGACGAGGCCTGTCGGCAGCTGCGGCGTTGGGACGATACCGGATTTCGCGTGCCGGGGGTCTCGGTGAATATTTCCGCCCTGCATTTTCGTCTGCCCGAGCTGCCGGGCGTGGTGGCCGAGGCGTTGCGGCGCGCCACGATCGCGCCCGAACGGCTCACCATCGAAATCACCGAAGGCGTCGCCATGGACGACAGCCCGGTCGCTATCGAGAATGCCAAGGTGCTGCGCGCGCTCGGTGTCGGCCTGTCGATGGATGATTTCGGCACCGGCTATTCCTCGCTGAGCCATCTGGCGCGACTGCCGGTCAATGAACTCAAGATCGATCGCAGTTTCATGCAGGGGCTTGAAAGCAGCGACAGTTCGCGGACGCTGGTGACCGCAGTGATCCGCATCGGGCAGAGCCTGGGGATGCGCGTGGTCGCCGAGGGCGTCGAGACCGATGCACAGCGGCGCTTCCTGCAGGCGCTCGACTGCGATGTGTTGCAGGGCTTCCTCTTCGCGAGGGCCCTGCTGCCGGTCGATCTTGAAGCCTGGGCGGGCGCCCGAACCGAACCGGTGCTGGAACGCGGCGCGGCCTAGGCGCGCTGGGCGATGCGCTCCGTGGCGAGTTTGCGGATTTCCCTGAGTTCGGTGATCGTGGTCTGCAGATCGGCCAACTGCGTTTCGAGCAGTGCCAGTCGCTTGTCGACCAGGTCGGTCAAGAGGGCCACCTGGGCCGACTGCGACTGGGCGTCGTAAAGGCTGAGATACTCAGAAATGTCGCGCAGCGAGAAGCCCAGGCGCTTGCCCCGCAAGATCAGGATCAGCCGGGCGCGGTCGCGTCGACGAAACACGCGGGTGGCACCGACTCGCTCGGGCGTCAGCAGGCCCTTGGCCTCGTAGAAACGGATGGCTCGAGTGGAGATACCGAACTCGCTGGCGAGATCGGCGATCGCGAACAGGTCGCGGTTTTCGGGTTCAGGCCGGTTCACGCTTTTCGCGCCTTCATCTGCTTGTACTCTTCACGCAGTTCCTTCTTGGAGAGCTTGCCGATCAGGGTCTTGGGCAGCTCGTCCTTGAAGATGATCTCGCGTGGCATTTCGATCTTGCTCAGCCGGTCGACGAGGAAGGCCTTGATCTCGGCCTGGCTGGCGGTGGCACCATCCTTGAGCTTGACGAAGGCCACCGGGGCCTCGCCTCGATACTCGTCCGGAACACCGATGACGTTGTTCTCGTCTACCGCCGGGTGATGCGCAATGGCTTCCTCAATGGCACGCGGATAAACGTTAAAGCCCGAGCAAATAATCAGGTCCTTGATGCGGTCGACGAGGAAGACGAACCCTTCTTCGTCCATATAGCCGACGTCTCCGGTGCGCAGCCAGCCATCCTGGAAGGCGGCAACGCTGGCCTCAGGATCATCGAAATAGCCCAGCATTACCTGCGGACCTTTCACCTGCAATTCGCCGCGTTCACCCAGCGCCACCGGCTGGCCGCTGTCGATATCGACGAAACGCAGGTCGGTGCCCGGGATGGGCTGGCCGATGCTCATCGAGCGGATGATGGCGCTGTCCTGCAGCAGCGGTGCGCAGCAGACCACGGGCGAGGCTTCGGTGAGGCCATAGCCCTCGGCGAGGCGCGCCGTGGAGACGTTTTTCCATTCGCCGCGGATTTCGTCGCTGAGCGGCGCGCCGCCCGAAACCACGAGAGTGATCGAACCGACCTGCGCCTTGTGCCGGTCACCGCCCTTGGCGAGGGCGTGGATCAGCGTGGGGACAGCAAGCAGGATGCTGGCGCCACTGCGCGTCACCATGTCGAGGAAGGCGCGCATCTCGAAACGCGGCAGCATGATTACCGGGATGCCGCGCGAAAGCGGGATGTTCATGCAGGTGGTCATGGCGAAGATATGGAAGAACGGCAGGACGGCAGCCACGCGGGCTGGTGGCGTGAAGACGCCGCCGCCCCAGACGTCGATCTGGCTGACGTTGGACGCGACATTGGCGTGGCTGAGCATGGCGCCCTTGGGAAGACCGGTGGTGCCCCCGGTATATTGCTGGACGGCAACGTCGGTCTTGCGATCGATGGCGACCGGCGTGGGCTTGGCCTTGAGCGCCATGAGGTCGGCGAACCAGGAGACCCGCGAAGCGATGGGCGAGGCCGGGACCTTGCTCAGGTCGCGACGCTTGAACAGCGTGTAAAGCAGGTGCTTGACAGGGGGGAGGGCCTGCGGGAAGTGGCAGGCGATGACCTTGGCGTCATAGCCATGGGTGATCAGCTTTTCGACCTTTTCGAAAAGCATGACGAGGTCGAGGGTGATAATGAGCCTTGCCTTGGCGTTCTGCATGATGTGTTCGATCTCACCCACCGCGTAAAGCGGGTTGCAGTTCACCACCGTGCCGCCGGCCCGCAGCACGCCATAATAGGCGATGACGTAAAAGGGCGTGTTGGGCAACATAAGTGCCACCCGCGTCCCCTTGATGACGCCGAACTTCTGCTGCAGGGCGCCGGCAAAGTGCTCGATGGCGGCGGCCAGTTGCCCGAAGGTCATGCGAGCGCCCAGGAAATCAAGGGCCAGGTCGTCGGGCTGCCGGGCGCAGGTGGCCAGTACGCGCTCATGCACCGGGGTGTCGTCGAGGGCGGCGTCCCAGCGGATGCCGCTTGGGTAATTCGTCAGCCAGGGTCGTTCGATACCGTCGGACGTGGACGTTGCAGCCATGTTCTCCTCCCGGACGTTGTCGTCCTTGTTGAGAGGACTATTCCATGGGTTAACGTAAGCGTCAAACGCACGACGCACCGTCGTGAACGCGGCGTCCCTACGTTGACGTATACGTCAACCATGCTATTGTCTTTGAAAGTGCGCAGGCGCGACCTAGATTGCGGCGTGCAAGAGGGAGGCTCGACCATGCTATTGCTGCTCACTGCTCTCGGCCTGGTCGGGTTCGCGGCGCTGGCCATGCGGCGCGCGCCGCTCTGGCAGTGGGCGATCGCGGTGGCGGTGCTCGGCGCTCTGACGCGCGTCTTCGTTGATGCGGCCGGTTTGTGGCTGGCCACCGACGCTGTCGGCTGGAGCTTTGCGCTGCTGCCCGGCCTGGTGCTCGCACTGCTGGCCGTGTCGCCGATCCGCCAGCTCGCTGTCAGTGGTCCGGTCTACGGCATGGTCAAAAAGATCCTGCCGCGCGTCTCGCGCACGGAACAGGAAGCCCTCGACGCTGGAACGATCGGCTGGGATGCGGAGCTGTTCTCCGGTCGCCCCGACTGGAGCAAGCTGCGCGCGATCCGCAAGCCGACGTTGACCGCGCAGGAACAGGCCTTCCTCGACGGGCCAGTCGAAAAAGTCTGCGCCATGATGGACGACTGGGACATCCGGCACAATCGCGCCGACCTGCCCAAGGAGGTCTGGGATTATCTCAAGGCCGAGGGCTTTCTCGGCATGCTGATTTCCAAAGAGCATGGCGGTTTGGGGTTCTCGGCGCAGGCGCAGAGTCAGGTGGTGTCCAAGATCACCAGCCGATCGATCGCAGCGGGGATCACGGTCATGGTGCCCAATTCGCTTGGGCCGGGCGAGCTGCTGGAGAAATATGGCACACCCGAACAGAAGGAAAAGTATCTCTCGCGGCTGGCGCGGGGGCTCGAGGTGCCGTGCTTTGCCCTGACCGGTCCGCATGCGGGGTCGGACGCGGCCGGCATGCGCGATGTCGGCGTGGTCACCTACGAGATGTACGAGGGCAAAAAGACGCTCGGGGTCAAGCTCAGCTGGGACAAGCGCTACATCACGCTGGCACCGGTGGCGACGCTGCTGGGCCTGGCCTTCCACCTGCACGATCCGGAGCACCTGCTCGGCGAGGCCGAGCATATCGGCATCACGCTGGCGCTGGTGCCCGCCAGCTTTAAGGGGGTCGAGATCGGCCGCCGTCACTATCCGGCACGGTCGGCCTTCATGAACGGCCCGACCAAGGGCCGGAATGTCTTCATCCCGATGGAATTTCTGATCGGCGGCGTGCAGTATGCGGGGCAGGGCTGGCGCATGCTGATGGAGTGCCTTTCGACCGGCCGCGCCATTTCCTTGCCGGCAATCGGCACCGTGTCGATCAAGCATGCGTTGCGGGTAACGTCGGCCTATGCGCGTATTCGGCGGCAGTTCGGCATCCCGGTCGGGATCATGGAAGGCGTCGCCGATCCGCTCAGCCGCATGATCAAGTCGGCCTACATGTACGAAGCGGCGCGGGCACTGACCGCCTCGATGGTCGATGAAGGACAAAAGCCGGCGGTGATCTCGGCGCTGCTCAAGTATCGCACCACAGAGGCGATGCGCGACCGGGTGAACGACGCCATGGACATCCATGGCGGACGGGCCGTGCAGGACGGGCCGTCGAACTATCTCTTCGCTGGCTACGCCACGACGCCGGTGGCGATCACGGTGGAAGGCGCCAATATCCTGACACGGACGCTGATCACCTTCGCGCAAGGGGCGCTACGGGCGCATCCCTATCTCTATGCCGAAATCGCCGCAGCGCAGAACCCGGACCGCCGCGCCGGCATCAAGGCGTTTGATGCGGCCTTCGGCGGCCATGTCGGGTTCACGCTGCGCAACATGGTCGGCAGCCTTTTGCATGCCCTCACCTTTGGTCGGCTGGCCTCGACGCCGGTCAATGGCGACATGGCGCGCTGGTATCGGCAGCTGGCGCGCTATGCGCAGAGCTTTGCGCTGGTCGGCGACTGGACGGTGGCTTTCCTGGGTGGCGACCTCAAGCGCAAGCAGCGGCTCTCTGGCCGGATGGCCGATATCCTCTCGGACCTCTATCTGCTCTCGGCTGTGCTCAAGCGCTACGAGGACGACGGCCAGATTGCCGAGGACAAGCCCGTGGTCGATGCGGTGGCGTTCGACCTGATCGCCTCGATCGAACAGAGCTTTGCAGCGGTGTTCGACAATTTCCCCAATGTGGCGCTACGCGTGTTGATGGGCGTGCTGGTGTTTCCGCTCGGGCGCCATGCGCGGCCGGCGTCTGACCGCCAGAGCTATCGCTTGGTGCGTGCGGTGCTGCGGCCTGGCGCCTTCCGCGACCGGCTGACCAAGGGCGTCTATGTGTCGATGGATCCCAAGGATGTCACCGGCGTTCTGGAAGATGCCCTGATCAAGGTGACGAAGGCGGAAGACATCGAGGCCAAGTTCATCCGGGCGATCAAGAAGGGCATTATCGAGCGCCGGCTCGACCGCGACGCCATCACCGATGCGGTGGATCAAGGCGTCTTGACCGAAGCCGAGGCAGCCACGCTCCGCCTGGCCGACCAGGCGACGGACCGGGTGATCCGGGTCGATGATTTCGACCCCGAGGACCTTTCGCCCAAGCAGCTGGCACGCGAGCCGGGAGCTGCCAAGACGGCTGCCGAATAGACCTGCAAACGAGGAGCCGACCGTGGCCCAACCGCAACTGCCGCCCATGAGGCACTGGCGCTTCGAGCTCGACTTCGAAGGCATCGGCTGGCTCACCATCGACACGCCCAAGTCGCCGGTCAACACGCTGAGCCGCGAGGCGATCGGCGAGCTTGAGACGCTGGTCCTGCGGTTCGAGGATCTGTTCGCCGAAGGCGTGCTGATTGGCGTGGTGCTGCAATCGGGCAAGGACAGCGGCTTTATCGCCGGCGCGGACGTTTCCGAATTCGATGCCATGTCGGACCTCTCAGTGCTGCCGGGAGCGCTGCAGCGCACTCATGCGCTGTTCGACCGGATCGAGGGGGCGCGGTTCCCCTATGTCGCCTGCATTCACGGCTTCTGCCTGGGGGGCGGGCTGGAGCTGGCGCTGGCCTGCCACTGGCGGGTAGCGGTCAATGCGGACAGCACGCGCATCGGCTTTCCCGAAGTCAATCTCGGCATCTTCCCCGGCTTTGGCGGAACCGGCCGGTCGATCCGGCAGGCCGGACCGGTGGATGCCATGCAGGCCATGCTGACGGCCAAGATGCTCCGGGCCGGCGCTGCGCGCGGCATGGGCCTGGTCGACAAGCTGGTCCGCCACCGCGACAGCCTGCGCTGGGAAGGCCGCAAGGCGGTGCTGCAGAAGCGCAAGTCGGGCGTGGCGCCGTGGAGCAAGCGCATCATGGCCATGGGTCCCTTGCGTGACTACGTCGCCAACAAGATGAAAACGGAAGTGGCAAAGAAGGTGCGGCGCGAGCATTTCCCGGCCCCCTTCGCGCTGCTCGAGCTGTTCGAACGGCATGGCGACGATCCCAAGGCGATGAGCGCGGGCGAGATCGACGCCTTCGTGCCGCTGCTGGCCTCGGAAACGGCGACCAACCTGCGGCGGGTGTTCTTCCTTTCCGAAGCGCTCAAGAAGCAGGGGCTGCGTGGCACGGAAAAGCCGGTGTTCCGGCGGGTGCATGTGATCGGGGCGGGCGTGATGGGCGGCGATATCGCGGCCTGGTGCGCGCTGCGCGGCATGGGCGTGACGCTGCAGGATCTCGACATGGAGCGGATCATGCCGGCGCTCGAACGTGCCAAGAGCCTGTTCAAGAAGCGGCTGCGCAAGCGGGGCGAACAGCAGGCGGCGATCGGACGGCTGGAAGCCGATCCGCACGGCAAGGGCCTCGCCCGCGCCGACGTGGTGATCGAAGCGGTGGTGGAAAACCTCGAGGTGAAGCGTCGGATCTTCCTCGACGTGGAAAAGCAGGTGCGCCCCAACGCGATCATCGCCACCAACACCTCGTCGATCGAAGTCGAGCGGATCGCCGAGGGGCTGGTCAATCCGAGCCGGTTGATCGGGTTGCACTTCTTCAACCCGGTGGCGCAGCTGCCGCTGGTCGAGGTGATCCGGTCGCGCTTTTGCACCGATCTCGATATCGCGCGCGGCGCCAGCTTTGCCCTGGCGATCGGCAAGTCACCAGTGGTGGTCAAGTCTGCGCCGGGCTTTCTCGTCAACCGGGTGCTGATGCCCTACATGCTGGGCGCGGTGCAACTAGTCGAGGCGGGCCAGAGCAAGGAACAGATCGACGCCGCGGCCGTGGCCTTCGGCATGCCGATGGGGCCGATCGAGCTGATGGATACGGTTGGGCTCGATGTCGGGCGCTCGGTAGCGCTCGAACTCGGCCATGCGGTGCCAGAAAACTCCAAGTTCGCGACGCTGGTCAGCGAGAAAAAGCTGGGCCGCAAGTCCGGCGAAGGCTTTTACAAATGGGAGAAGGGTAAGGCGATCAAAGCTCAGATTCCCGAGCACAAGGATCTTGCGGCCCTGGGCCGCGAGTTGGTCAAGCCGCTGGTCGATGCCACGGTGATTGCCGTCAGCGACGGCGTGGTGGCGAGCGAAGACCTGGCCGATATCGGGGTGATCCTGGGCACCGGCTTTGCCCCCTTCCTGGGTGGCCCGATGCATGCCCGCAAGACCGGAAAGGCCTGAGCATGGCTGAGACACGAAAAGTCGCGATCGTCGGCAGTGCGCGCATTCCGTTCACCCGCGGACATTCGGGCTACGCAGCCGAGAGCAACCTCTCGATGATGTCGGCTGCGCTGGGCGGATTGGCCGAGCGGTTCAACCTCAAGGGCGAAAAGATCGACGAGGTGATGGGCGGCGCGGTGATCGCGCATAGCCGCGACTTCAATCTGGCCCGCGAGGCGGCGCTCGATGCCGGGTTCTCGCCCCGCACGCCGGGAACCAACCTGCAGATCGCCTGCGGCACGAGCCTGCAGGCGGCGCTGGCGCTGGGCGCAAAGATCGCCACCGGCGAGATCGACAGCGGCATTGCAACCGGCTCGGATACGGTCAGCGACAGTCCGGTCGTTTTTGGCGACAAGTTTCAGCACCGGATGATCGATTTGAGCCGGGCCCGTACAGGCGGCGAACGGCTCAAGGTCTTCAAAGGGTTCTCCTTCGGCGAACTGAAGCCCGTGGCGCCCTCGACGCAGGAACCGCGCACCGGGCTCTCGATGGGCCAGCATTGCGAGCTGATGGCGCGCGAATGGGGTATCACCCGCGAGGACCAGGATGCGCTGGCGCTCAAGAGCCATCGCAACGCCGCCAAGGCCTATGACGAGGGATTTCACGACGACCTGGTGGTGCCCTTTGCAGGCGTGCTCAAGGACAACAATGTACGGGGCGACACGACGCTGGAAAAAATGGCGACGATGAAGCCTGCCTTCGACAAGACGTCGGGAAAGGGCACGCTGACCGCCGCCAATTCGACGCCGCTCACGGATGGCGCCTCTTCGGTGCTGCTGGCGAGCGAAGAGTGGGCGAAGGCGCGCGGATTGCCGATCCTGGCATATCTCACCATCGGGCAAGTGGCCGCCAACAATTTTGCCGCCGGCGAGGGCCTGCTGATGGCGCCGACTATTGCGGTGTCGGAGATGCTGCGGCGCTCGAACCTCACGTTCGCCGACATCGATCTTTTCGAGATCCACGAGGCGTTCGCGGCGCAGGTGCTGGCGACGCTCAAGGCCTGGCGAGATCCAGACTACAATCGCAACGTCCTCAACCGCGAGACGCCGCTGGGGGAGATCGACCCCGAAAAGATCAATGTCAAAGGCTCCAGTCTCGCCTATGGTCATCCCTTCGCCGCCACAGGCGCACGGATTTTGGGGATGACGGCCAAGATGCTCAACACGGAACAGAAACAGCGGGCGCTGATCTCGGTCTGCACCGCCGGCGGTATGGGCGTTACCGCGCTGGTGGAACGGGCAGTCTGAGCATGGCCGACAATGTGATCAAGTTCCGCAAGATCGAAAAGCGGCCGGAACCCAAAAAGCCCGATCCGAAAAAGCCAGCCGGCGGGCCGCCGAATTGGCCCGCCTGGCTGCCATGGGCGGCGATCGGCGCGGCTGGTGTGGTGTTCTTCGTGCTGCAGCAGTCGGGCATCATTGGCGGCTGACACGCAGCGCGGTGGATTGTAAGATAGGGCAGAGGAGCGCTGTGATGAAAAAGCCCGCAGAGCCGACCAAACTCGATCCAATCGTCTCAGAATTCGCCACGCAGGAAGAGGCGGATGCGTACGATGCGTGGTTTCGCAAGAAGGTCCAGGCGTCGCTCGATGACCCCAGGCCTTCGATACCGCATGACGAGGCAATGGCTCGCATTCGTGCGACCCTCGCGCGGGTCTCCAAAAAGCGAGCCTGATGATAGAGATCACCTGGAGCGAAAGGGCCCTGGACGATCTCGACAACATTGTTGCCTATGTCGGCCTCCGCAGCCAAAAGGCGGCATTTCGGCTATATGAGTTGATCGAAGCGTCGGTTCAGCCGGCGCGCCAGTTTCCGAACATGTTCCGCGAGGGACGTGTGCCGGGAACTCGGGAGATCATCCGAACTACATTGTGATCTATCGCGTCACCGACACGTCGCTGGACGTCGTCGCCGTTCTGCACGCCGCCAGCAGTATCCCTGAGCCGCCCGCTGCCACCGCCTTTGGAAATGCGGCAGCGAGGTTGACGCATACGTCAAGCTTTTGCTTGTCAATCGCCGCCACCCCGTTCTAGGCTTGGATTTCGGGCCGTGCGGCGGGCTTTTGACCCCTGCCGGACCCCACAAAAAGAGTCCTGTCCAAGAGGCGGGGCCGTGTCAGGAATTCAGACAAGGAGATAGGACACAATGAAATTTACAAACGTCCTCAAAGCCATTGCCGTCGCCGGCGCATTGAGCTTTGCGATGCTCGGCGGCGCCCAGGCAGCCACCCTCAATCTCGGCAATGGCAGCGAGCCGGGCTCGCTCGATCCGCACAAGGCATCGGGCGACTGGGAAAACCGCATCATTGGCGAGTTGTTCGAGGGTCTGCTGGCCGAAGATGCGCACGCCGATGCGATCCCCGGCCAGGCCGAGTCCTGGACCATCTCCGATGACGGCACGGTCTACACCTTCAAGCTCCGGGCCGATGCCAACTGGTCCGATGGCGCGCCGGTAACGGCGCAGAACTTCGTAGACGCCTTCCAGCGCCTCTTCGACCCCAAGACCGCGGCCGAGTACGCCTATCTGCAGTACCCGATCAAGAATTCCGCCAAGATCGCCGCCGGCGAAGCCGCCGAGCTCGGCGTCAAGGCCATCGATGACAAGACGCTCGAGATCACGCTTGAGGCGTCGACGCCGTTCTTCCTGCAGGCGCTGACCCACTACACCGCCTACCCGATCCGCAAGGACCTGATCGAGAAGTTTGGCGACCAGTGGACGCAGCCGGCAAACTTTGTCGGCAATGGCCCCTACAAGTTGGTCGAATGGGTGCCCGGTTCGTACCTGCGCGGCGAAAAGTCGGCTACGTTTTACGGCGCTGCCGATCTCAAGATCGATGAAATCCGCTGGGACAATACCGAGGATCTGACCGCCGCGCTCAACCGCTATCGCGCCGGCGAGCTCGACATCCTGACCGACTTCCCGGCAGACCAGTACCAGTTCCTGCAGGACAATTATCCGGGCGAAGCGCATGTCGCGCCGTTCCTGGGCATCTACTACTATGTCCTCAACCAGTCCAAGCCGCCGCTGGACAACGTCAATGTCCGCAAGGCCCTCTCGATCTCGGTGCTGCGCGACGTGATCGGGCCGGACGTGCTCGGCACCGGCGAACTGCCCGCTTATGGCTGGGTGCCGCCAGGTACGGCCAATTTCGAGGGTGAGACCTATGCCCCCGCCTGGTCGACTGAGGCCTACGACGCCCGCGTCGCCGAAGCCAAGAGGCTGATGGAAGAAGCCGGCTACACTCCTGAGAACCCGCTCAAACTGCAGCTGCGCTACAATACCAACGACAACCACCAGCGCATCGCGGTGGCGATCTCGGACATGTGGAAGCAGATCGGCGTGGAAGTTGAACTGTTCAACGCCGAAACGGCGGTGCATTACGACGCACTGCGCGCCGGGGACTTCGAAGTGGGTCGTGCCGGCTGGCTGATGGACTATTCGGACGCCAGCAACAGCCTTGATCTGCTCAAGACCGGCGTCATGCAGGATGGTCAGATGAACTGGGGCAACAACTACGGCCGCTACAGCAACCCGGAGTTCGACAGCCTTATGGCACAGGCCTCCAGCGAGCTCGACCTGGTCAAGCGCAGCGCCCTGCTGCATCAGGCCGAAGCGCTCGCCATGGACGAGTTCGGTGCCATTCCGATCTACTGGTACGTGTCCAAGAACGTCGTCTCGCCCAAGATCTCGGGCTTTGTCGACAATGCCAAGGACATCAACCGCGTCCGCTGGCTGAGCAAGGCGGAGTAATCGGCTGATCGCGGGACCGCAGCGCCAACAAGGCGCCTGCGGTCCCGCGATTTTCGCCCCTATTTCCGGGCGACCGCAACGGGCGGAAGGGTTTTCCTGACATGTTCGGATATGCGCTGCGGCGCGTGCTGACGGCTATCCCGATCGTGCTTTTGACGATCACGATCTGCTTCTTCATCCTCCGCCTGGCGCCTGGCGGGCCGTTCGATGGCGAGCGCGCCCTGCCGCCCGACGTGCTCAAGAACCTGCGGGCGCACTACAATCTGGATCAGCCGATCTGGATGCAGTACTTCATCTATATCGGCGGCGTGCTGCGGGGCGATTTCGGGCCCTCCATGGTGATGGAGGATTTTTCGGTCAGCCGGCTCATCAGCATCGGCCTGCCGTTCACACTGATGCTGGGCTTTACGGCGTTCTTTTTCGGCACCATCGGCGGCATGATCGCCGGTGCGCTGGCGGCGGTGAACCAGAACCGCTGGCCTGACTATGTGCTTGTTGCCATCGTGCTCGTGGGCATCATCATTCCCAATTTCCTCATGGCCAACCTGGTACAGCTGGGGTTCGGGGTGTATCTGCGCTGGTTGCCGGTGGGGGGGTATCAGCCCGGGTCGATGCTTCATCTGGTGCTGCCGGTGCTGATCCTGGCGCTGCCGCATGGCGGGCGCGTGGCGCGGCTGGTGCGGGGCTCGATGATCGAGGTTTTGGGCACCAACTATATCCGCACCGCTCGCTCCAAGGGGCTGGGCACGCGGCTGGTGCTGATGCGCCACGCGCTCAAGCCCGCGCTCATCCCAGTCGTCTCCTACCTGGGGCCTGGCCTTTCTTACCTCCTCACCGGATCGCTGGTGGTCGAGCAGGTGTTCGCGCTGCCCGGGATCGGCAAGTACTTTATCACCGCAGCGCTCAACCGAGACTACGGCCTGGTCCTGGGCACCACCATTCTCTACGTCTTCATCATCCTGGCACTCAACCTGATCGTCGACGTCCTCTATGCCTGGCTCGACCCCAAGGTGAGGTACCGCTGATGGCCGGCATTACCGGTAAGGACGCCGTCCTCAGCGCGTATGCGGCAGCCCTCGAGGCGCCCAAGGGGCGATCGCTCACGCAGGATGCGTTGCGACGGCTGGTCGCCAACAAGGCTGCGCTGGTCTCGGTCTTTGTGCTCGTGGCCATCGTCCTGATCGCCTATGTCGGGCCGTATTTTCTGCCCTGGGCCTATGACAAGATCGACTGGAGCAGCATCCGCAAGCCGCCCAATTTCGACAAGGGCCATTATTTCGGCACCGACCAGAACGGGCGCGATCTGCTGGCGCGGACGTTGCAGGGCACGCAGATGTCGCTGCTGGTGGCCGGCGTGGCGACGGCGGTGTCGGTGATCATCGGCGTGGTCTATGGCGCGATCGCGGGTTATTTTGGCGGCCGGCTCGACGCGGTGATGATGCGTTTTGTCGATATCATGTACGCGCTGCCCTACATCCTGTTCGTGATCATCCTCGTGGTGATCTTCGGGCGGTCGCCGGTGCTGCTGTTTGTAGGCATCGGTTGCCTCGAATGGCTCACCATGGCGCGGATCGTCCGGGGGCAGACGCTCAGCCTCAAGCAACGCGAGTTCGTCGAGGCGGCGCGGGCCGGCGGGGCGGGGCCCTTTACCATCATCTTCCGCCATATCCTGCCCAACCTGACCGGGCCGGTGGTGATCTATGCAACGCTGACCATACCCGAGATCATCATCACCGAGAGTTTCCTCTCCTATCTCGGGCTCGGGGTGCAGGAGCCGCAGACCTCGCTGGGTACACTGATCTCGTTCGGGGCGCCGGTCGCCGAGGCCATGCCCTGGATGCTGATCGCTCCGGCGGTGTTCCTGGTGGCGATGCTGCTGTGTTTCTCCTATCTGGGCGACGGTTTGCGCGACGCCCTCGATCCGAAGGATCGCTGAATGGAAAAAGTGCTGTCGGTGCACGACATGAGCGTGACCTTTTCGCTGCATCAGTCCGAAGTGCGGGCCGTGTCGGAGCTCGATTTTGCGCTGGCGCGGGGCGAGACGCTGGCCGTGGTGGGGGAGAGTGGCTCGGGCAAGAGCCAGGCCTTTCTGGCCATCATGGGCCTTCTGGCCCGCAACGGACATGCCTCGGGTCGCGCCATGCTGGGCGACGTCAACCTGATCGGCATGGCTCCCGACGCCCTCGATGCCTATCGCGGGCGCGATATCGCCATGATCTTCCAGGACCCGATGACCTCGCTCAACCCCAGCCTCAAGGTCAGGACGCAACTGGCCGAAGTGCTGGTGCGGCACCAGAAGATGGATCAGGCGCGGGCGCACAAGGGGGTGATCGACATGCTCGAGCGGGTGGGCATGCCCGAACCGGTCAAGCGCGCCAATGCCTATCCGCATGAACTGTCGGGCGGCATGCGGCAGCGGGTGATGATCGCCATGGCGCTGCTGTGCCGGCCAAAGATCCTGATCGCCGACGAGCCGACCACGGCTCTCGACGTGACGGTGCAGGCGCAGATGCTCGACCTGTTCAAGTCGCTCACCCAGGATTTCGGTACGGCGCTGGTCCTGATCACGCATGATCTGGGAGTCGTCGCGGGCCTGGCTGACCGGATGATGGTGATGTATGGTGGGCGGGCGGTGGAAAAGGGCACCACCGACGAGCTGTTCTACGATCCGCGCCATCCCTATACGCTGGGGCTGCTGCATTCGACCCCGCATGTGGCCAAACGGGCCCGCCGGCTCGACCCGATCCAGGGCCTACCGCCCAGCCTCGAGCACCTGCCCAGCGGCTGTGCCTTCCACCCGCGCTGCGCTTTTCGCTTCGACACGTGCTTTGCCAAACGGCCACCGTTGGCGGCGCTCGAAACGGGGCGCGAAAAGGCCTGCTGGGTCGATGGCCCGCTGCAGCGCCAGGCGGTGGCGTGATGGAAAGGCCGGCCGACATTCTCAAAGTCGACAAGCTGGGCAAGACTTTTTCGGTTTCGGCCGGGCTGTTCGCGCGGCCGCTGACGCTGACGGCGCTCGAAGACATCTCGTTTTCCATCCGGCAGGGGGAGACCCTGGGGATCGTGGGGGAGAGCGGCTGCGGCAAGTCGACCCTGGGGCGCTGCATTCTTCAACTCCTGACGCCCGATAGTGGGCGCGTGCTGTGGATGGGCGAAGATATTGCATCCTTGCCCAAGGAGGAGATGCGCAAGCGTCGGCGCGACCTGCAGATCATTTTCCAGGACCCGCTGGCCTCGCTCAATCCGCGCATGACGGTGGGCGAGATCATTGCCGACCCGCTGCGTACGCTGATGCCGGAGCTGGACGCTGCCGCGCGCCGGGCCAAGGTGCTCAAGACGATGGAGGCGGTCGGCCTCTTGCCCGAGATGATCAACCGCTACCCGCACGAGTTCTCGGGCGGGCAGGCGCAACGCATCGGCATTGCCCGGGCGCTGATCACCGACCCCAAGCTGATCGTCTGCGACGAACCGGTATCGGCGCTCGACGTCTCGATCCAGGCGCAGATCCTGAACCTCCTGGCCGATCTGAAGGACGCGTTCGGGCTGACGCTGATCTTCATCTCGCACAATCTGTCGGTAGTGCGGCATGTGTCGGACCGCATCCTGGTGCTCTATCTGGGGCGGATGGTGGAACTGGCCGAAGGCGACGACCTCTATGCGGCGCCGCGGCATCCGTATACGCGGGCGCTGCTGACCGCCGTGCCGATTCCGGACCCGGTGCGCGCCCGGCAGCGGAGCATTGATGGACTGGAGGGAGAAATTCCCTCGCCGATCAACCCGCCCTCGGGCTGCACGTTCCGGACGCGATGCCGGTTCGCTATCGGGTTGTGTGCCGAACAGCGCCCGACGCTGGAGAGCACCGGCACGGGGCTTGTCGCCTGTCATCGCTGGCGGGAACTCGAACTGCCCGCAGGTGCCTGAACGCCAAGGCTGTGCAGCCCGAAAATGAGGGGGCGGCAAGCGTTGACAGGCCCGGCATTTCCCCTTATCTACGGCGCCAATCCAAGGGCGCGCGGGCGCCCCTTTTGTTTCGTGCCGAGGTTCGACGATGAAGATCCGGAATTCTCTGAAGGCTTTGATGGGCCGCCATCGCGCCAACAAGCTCGTCCGCCGTCGCGGCCGCGTGTACATCATCAACAAGGTCGACAAGCGCTACAAGGCCCGCCAGGGCTGAGGCGTTTCCCGGTTTCGACCGGGAGAGACCAATGTTCAAAAAGCCCGCTTCTGCGGGCTTTTTGCTGTGTAGTGTTCGGTGGTTACCGACGCCGGCGCAAAGCCCCGCAGCTTGATGGAGATATCCGCTCTCACCCACCCCCGTCATCCCCGGGCTTGACCCGGGGACCCATGTCTCGGTGAACGCTGACTTGTCCGTGCTGGTGATAGCTGCGTCCCCGGGTCAAGCCCGGGGATGACGGGGGATGTGGAGGTAGGCATGCCCTTGCCCCCCTGATACGCGAGATTGGCGATCACCCCTTCGTCGCGAACGCCGCCAGGATGCGGGCCCAGGAGCGGATGCCCTTGTGGTAGGCCGAGAGGTTGTACTTCTCGTTGGGCGAGTGGATGCGATCATCGCCGCCGGCAAAGCCGATCAGCAGCGCATCCATATTGAGGATGCGCTTGAAGTCACCTGCGACCGGGATCGAGCCGCCCGAGCCGGTGATGGCGGTTTCGGCGCCCCATTCGTCGGCCAGAGCTGCAGCCGCCAGGCGCAGGAAGGCGCCGTCGGTGGGGACAGCGACGGCCGGGCTGCCGCCATGTTCCTTGAAGCTGACCTTGGCGTCTGGCGGCAGGCGGTCGGTGACATGCTTGCGGAAGGCGGCGCGCACCTTCGCCGGGTCCTGCCGCCCGACGAGGCGGAAGGAGATCTTGGCGCTGGCCTTGGCCGGGATCACCGTCTTGAAGCCTTCGCCGGTATAGCCGCCGAAAATGCCGTTGATTTCGCAGGTGGGCCGGCTGCGGGTCTGTTCGAGCACCGAGCGACCCTGTTCGCCGGCCGGCTGGGTGAGCCCGGCGCCGGCGAGGAAGGCCTTTTCGTCATAGGGCAGGCGCTTCCACTGGGCAGCGATGTCGGGGGGCAGCTCGTCAACGCCGTCATAAAAGCCCGCGACAGCCACCGAACCCTCGGGGGTGCGCAGGCTGGCGATGATGTCGGCCAGCACCTGGATGGGGTTGCGGGCGGCATTGCCATACATGCCCGAGTGCAGGTCGTGGCTGGCGCAGGTGATCTCGATCTCCTCGCCGACCAGGCCGCGCAGCATCGAGGTGATGTTGGGGGTTCTGGGGTCCCAGAGGTCGGTGTCGCAGATCAGCGCGACGTCGCCGGTGAGCTCCTCGGCATTGTCGCGCATGAAGGGCGCCAGGTTCTTGCCGCCCGATTCCTCTTCGCCTTCGAGGAAGATGGTGACGGGCACCGGCAGGCTGCCAGTGACGGCGCGCCAGGCGCGGCAGGCCTCGATGAAGGTGAGCAGCTGGCCCTTGTCGTCGGAGGTGCCGCGGCCAACCAGATGGGTCTCGCCATCGGGCTGCGGGCGGCGTTCGACTTCGAACGGATCGGAATGCCAGAGCGCGAGCGGATCGACCGGCTGGACGTCGTAATGGCCGTAAAACACCACGTGGGGACCCTGGCCGGTGCGGTCGTGACCGACCACCATGGGATGGCCCGGCGTCGGACGGGTGCTGGCTTCAAATCCCTCGGCGCGCAGATCGGCCGCCAGCCATTCGGCGGCGCGCTGGCACTCCGTCGCATAGGCCGGATCGGTGGAAATCGACTTGATCCGGACCAGGTCGGTGAGCCGGCCGAGGCTGGCCTCGAGATTGGCATCGATCGCTGCGAGGACGGCGTCAAGGGACGGATGGGACATCGGGGCTCTCCACAATTTGCCGTTTGGGGTTACGCCGCGAGCCGGTTTTTCGCAAGCGGAAGCGCCGGATGGGCGGCGCCCTCCGGTTTCCAGTAGACAGCGACCGACGGCGGAGCAGAGCCCGTCGATAGTTCGTGTGCCGGGAGCAGAGAACGCGCCTCCCGGCTGGAGCTCGGCTCCGCCGTCGGGACCGGGGTTTTGGGCGTTCACCGGGACGATCCGGGGCGTTTTGCGGAAAGCCCCACCGCCGCAGGGTCCCTGTTTCGACCAGACCACGCTCTTCGCGCTTCTCCAGTCGGACCCCTTGGGACGAGCGCAACAGAAGCCCGTCCGCGGCAGCAAATTAAGGCTGCGGTGTACCTAGGACCGCAAAACCTTCCCGGCTTGGCCTGGAGCGCGTCGACACGTTCCCCACCCAGCCTCGCTGCTCCAATCACTCGTCATGATCTCGCTTTCGGAGCAGCGATGAGGGGGAGTCTAATCTGCGCGGAGAGAGCGGGGATAAGTTCTGAGGAGCCACTGAATGGGGTGCGGGTGGGGTGAATGGTGGATGACGCGCGGATGAACGGGGTTTTGGGGGCCGGGAGGCGTGTTGTGGGGCGAAACGGTGCCAGACACGGGCACCGGCGACACGGAAAATGGGTCCTCGCGTCGGGGCGCGAGGATGACGGTGGGTGGGGAGGGGAATTGCCATGCGAGGGCGATTGTGGGGCGCTTTTGCGGCAACCGCCGCTGTGATCCAAAGCTGAAGGGGCAAAGAAAAAGGGCCCCGGGGGGCCCTTTGGTAGGCTGCGATGTCGGCCGGGTCAGCTGGAGCCGGCGCCGTCCTGGCGGACGAAGGCGATGCGGAGCATGTTGGTCGCGCCAGGCGTGCCCAGCGGGATGCCGGCGGTGATGGCGATGCGATCGCCGGGGCGGGCGAGGCCCTCCTGATAGGCGATGACGCAGGCGCGATCGACCATGTCCTCAAGATTGACCGCATCTTCGGTTTCGACCGTGTGCACGCCCCAGACCACCGACAGGCGGCGGACGGTGCGCAGGTTGGGCGAGAGGGCAAGGATGGGCTTGCTGGGCCGCTCGCGGGCAGCGCGGACCGCCGTGGAGCCCGAGGAGGTGTAGGTGACGATGGCCGCCAGGTCGAGGGTTTCGGCGACCTGCCGGGTGGCGGCGGAAATCGCGTCGGCACCGGTGGCCTCGGGCTCGGTGGCCTGGGCCCGGATGATGGCGCGATAGTTGACGTCGTTTTCGACCGAGACGGCGACCTTGTTCATCATCGAGACGGCCTCGATCGGGTACTGGCCCGAGGCGCTTTCGGCCGACAGCATGATGGCATCGGCGCCTTCGAACACGGCGATCGAGACGTCCGAGACTTCGGCGCGGGTGGGCACCGGCGAGGTGATCATCGATTCGAGCATCTGGGTGGCCACGACCACCGGCTTGCCGAAGCGGCGGGCGATGCGGATCATGCGCTTTTGCAGGCCGGGGACCTGTTCGAGCGGCATTTCCACACCCAGGTCGCCGCGGGCGATCATGAAGGCGTCGCAGAGCTTGATGATCTCTTCGAGGCGCTCGACGGCCTGCGGCTTTTCAATCTTGGCCATGACGCCAGCGCGGCCCTGCACGATCTTGCGGACATCGATAATGTCCTCGGGACGCTGCACGAAGCTCAGGGCGATCCAGTCGGCGTCGTTTTCGAGCGCCTGCAGGAGATCGGCATGATCCTTTTCGGTGAGCGCGCCCATAGGCAGCAGCGTATCGGGCAGCGAGACGCCCTTCTTGTCCGAAAGCTTGCCGCCATAGATGACGGTGGTCTCGATCGAGCCGCCGCCGACCTTGGTGGCCTTGAGCTGCAGCTTGCCGTCGTCGAGCAGCAGCCGGTCGCCGACCGACACCGATTCGATGATTTCGGGATGCGGCATGCAGACGCGATCGACCGTGCCGGGCGCGCTGTTGCCGTCCAGCGTGAAGGTGGCGCCCTGCTTGAGCTGGATGGCGCCGCCTTCGAACGTGCCGACGCGCAGTTTGGGGCCCTGCAGGTCGACGAGGATGCCGATGGGGTGGCTCAGGCGCTTTTCGACCGAGCGGATGCGGCCGACGGTCTGCTTGAGCAGATCGTGGCTGGCATGGCTCATGTTGATGCGGAACACATCGGCGCCCGCGCGGGTCAGTTCCTCGATGGTCTTTTCATCGTTGGATGCTGGACCGAGGGTGGCAACGATCTTAACGCGTCGCAAACGTCTCATGGGGTGACTTCGCCTTCTGCACCAGTGTTGTCATCAAGGACTCGGCTGAACGTCGCCCGTGCCGCCTTCCCCTTCCAACAGGACATCGTCCGTGCCGGTCGCCGGTTCGGCGCCGAGCACCTCACCGTCGGTGAGCTGGAGCATCCAGTTGCTGCGGTTCTGGGTATCAATTTCAAAAAAGCCCGTACGTTCGTATCCGCGTGCAAGGCAATCCTCAACACCAAAGATGGTGAAGGTCTCGTCACGCGTGCACATGTAGTTGTTGCCGTCCCAGGATCCGCCGCCGATATCGTCGGCGGCGTAGATGTAATAGTAGCGGGCATCGAGCGCGCCGGAATAGACGGTCTTGCATTCGGCAGGCTGGGCTACCCACCAGCCTTCGGACTGCCAGCCGCGATCGGCGCGGTAGCCCAGGGCAATGGAGACCGGGTTGGGCGTCTGGTTGCAGACGCGCAGGCTGCCCTCGTCGGTTTCCGCTTCGGCGCCCGGGGCTGCTGCGGCCGGATCGACCTGGGCCACCAGCGGCGCGGACTGAGTGGGCGCGGCGGACGGGCGGGGCCAGAGCAGAAACCCGCCCAGAACCACAAGCCCGATGGCGAGGACGACGCCGCCGATGATCAAAGAAATGCGCAACAGACCGACCTGACAGAGGCGAGGATCACGCGCAGAGCGCGGCACCTTCATGCGGACCGTCCCCGGCGGTGTCAATTGTTAAACATTCGATTGGGCCGAAATGCGGGCGGTGGCGCCGGCAGGGGCCGATGACGGGGGGCGGGATGTGGATTGCGCCGGATAGGGGTTGAACCCGGGCGCGCGACGCGGTTGAAGGGGGGCTCAGATAAAAAGGGGTCTCAAGTGGCCGATACCGTTTCCAGCGACAGCGTCGCGCAGGACCAGCTGCGCGCTTTCATCGAGCGCATCGAGCGCATGGAAGAAGAAAAAAAGGCGATCGCCGACGACATCAAGGAGATCTATGCCGAGGCCAAGGGCAACGGGTTCGACACCAAGGTGCTGCGCAAGATCATCTCGATCCGCAAGCAGGACCATGCCGAGCGCATGGAGCAGGAAGCCCTGCTCGAGCTCTATATGGCCGCATTGGGCATGGCGGCGGCGCCCGCCCAGGATGACGACGACGAATAGGCCGAGCCTGGCATGCGCCCGGCGAGACTGACAGGCGGCGGGGCAGGACCCCGCCGTTGTCGTTTGAGGCGATGGCCGGACGCCTTGCCGTGCGGCCGGATTTGGCCTTGAGTGCGGCACGAGCCGCAAGGGGGTTATGCTGAGCTGGTTGGTGCGATTTGTGCGGGTGGTCTGGCTGCGGCAGACGCGTGGCTGGTCGCTGGCGCAGCGCTTCCTGGTGGTGGCCGCCGTGGTCATGATCGTCTCGGCGTTGGGCCGCGCCGGCTGGATGGGACATTTCGTACAGCGCGGCATCGTCGAGGGCGTGGCGGCGACGGCCGCAGCAAGCTTTGATTCGCTGGTGGCGCACCATATCCACGACCTGCCGGTCGATCGGCCGCTGACTGCCGCAGAGCGGGCGCGGCTCGACGAGGTGTTCGAAATCGGCAAGAAGTCCGATACGACACGGCTGCTGCAGATCCGCATCCGCAACCTCAAGGGCGAGATCATCTACGCCTCGGCCAGCGATCTCGAGCAGGGGGATGACGACCACCCGCATTTCGAACGGGCGATCAGCGGGCGCGTGTCGTCGCATCTGCTGCAATTGCAGGTGGCGCCGGTGGGCGGGCTGGCCGGCTATCCCATCGATGTGCTCGAAATCTATACGCCGCTGCATCGGGCTGAAACGGGCGAGGCGTTTGCGCTGGCCGAGCTCTATTTCAGCGCCAAGTCGATCATTGAGCAGCGCAACCGCACGCAATTCAACGTGCTGTTGCTGGTGAGCATATCCGGGATCGCGGCGATGGCGGCGATCTACCTGCTGGTCGACTGGGCCAGCCGGACCATCGGCCGGCAACGCAAGCGCCTGGCGGACAATCTCGCCGATTCGCGCCGACTGGCGCACGAGAACCGCCGCCTGCATGCGGCGTCCGAAGAGTTGCGACAGAACGCCAATTCGGCCAACGAGGCGCTGCTGGCGCAAGTCGGCTCGGACATTCACGATGGCCCGATCCAGGTGTTGACGCTGGTGATCCTGCGGCTCTCCCAGACGGAGATGTCGCCGGCCGAACGGGCCACGACGGCGGCGCTGGCCAGCGAGGCGATGGAAGAGCTGCGCAATATCTCGAACGGCTTGGTGTTGCCGGAACTGAGCGCGCTATCGCTGGGTGCGGCGCTGGCTCTGGCGGTGGACCGACATGAAGAACTGACCGGGGTGAGCGTCAGGCGCGATATCGACCCGGAGCTGCAGGCGGCCTCGCTGGTGGTCAAGATCTGCGGCTATCGGGTTATCCAGGAGGCGTTGACCAATGCCTTCCGGCACGGGGCGTCGCAGGGACAGGGCGTGACGGCCCGCCGCGTTGGCGACAGCCTCTGCCTAAGGATCAGCAATCGGCCACGGGCCGAGTCCGCTCCGGAGAGGCGCGAGTCCGGGCTGGGGCTGCGCGGCATGCGCTTTCGGGTGGAGTCGCTGGGGGGCTGGCTGCGCGCCGACATCAGCAACGAGGCCGAGAGCATCGTGCAGGCGGAAATCCCGCTCGGCTCGCCGGCCTGATCAGCGGGCGAGGGAGGCGGTGACCTCGATTGCCGGGTCGGGATCGGCCTCGGCGGAGGCGTGCAGGGCCTGAGCGGCCAGCACCACCTCGAGGCGGCTCTTGACCTTGAGCTTGTTCATCAGGTTGGTCATGTAGTGCTTGATGGTCTTTTCGCTCAGGTCCAGGCTGCGGGCGATCTCCTTGTTCGACTTGGCCTGCAACAGGCATTCGACGATCTGCACTTCGCGGGCGCTGAGCTGGGCCGAGCGCATCTGCTTTTCGCGCCGGGCGCGATTGCGGAAGCCGCCCATCAGCCGCGGCGAGAAATCGGACGACACGAACACCTCGCCGCTGCGCACGGTCTGGATGGCGGTGATCAGATCGGTAGTGGGGCGGCCCTTGAGCACGAAGCCCTGGGCGCCGGCATCGAGCGCCTGCAGCGCCATTTCGACATTGGCATAGGCGGTAAAGATGATGACCTGCACGGGCGGGTTGCGCCGGGCGATGGCGGCGATGGCGCCGAACACGTCGCCCGGCATCGAGAGGTCGATGATCAGCACGTCGGGCGCCGCACTGCCGGCGAGGGCCAGCGCATCGTCAGCGGAAATGCCGGTGCCGACGATCTCGTAATCGGGTTCGGCCGAAAAGATCGCCACCATGCCCGCCAGGAGCGTGGGGTGGTCATCGACGAAGGCGATGCGGGTCCTGGTCATTGAATTCTCGTGCGCAATCGGCGTGTGGGCGGTCGCTGGCCAATTATTGGGTCAGCGGCAAATGATATTCTAGCAGGTTTGGCGGGGGCCGGCACTGCCCGACCGAGGTGCTGGGCAGTTTTCGATCAGATGTGGGAGGCTGCTTTGGGCGAGGATCGGCTGGCGTCAGGGGCCGAGGCTGACGACTGAACTGGCGAGGCGCGCCCTCTCACCGGAGGCGAGGCGAGTGCAGGTGCCGACGCTGTCAAAGATCTCGACGTCGCCGCGGACATGGGCGATGCCGATTTCGACGCCCTCCAGCCAGATCTGGACCGCGCCACTGGCAAGGCGGATCGGTCCCGACTGGGTGCTGATGGTCGCGCTGTGGCCGTCGGCGACCGATACGGTGATGGCGCCGGCGTGCAGGACGATGGCTGCTCCGCTCTCGGCCTGGCTGAGCTCGGCGGCAGCACCATGCTCGAGCCGCAGCTCGATGCCCGGGCCGGCGAGGTCGAGGTGACTGCGCCCCAGTGTCCGCAGGGTGGTGGAGCGGGGCAATTGCTCGCCGCGCGCCAGGTCATGCCAGGTGTGGTCCACCAAAGAGAGCACGACGCCCTGCACATGGGTGGCGCGCCAGCCATCGGCGACGGCCGGGCCGGCCGTGGCCAGTATGAGGAGCGCAGCAAGGCCAGGGCGCAGCTGCCTGAAAGTTCTGAAGATCGGGACCATGCTGCAATCGTAAGTGCTCAGGCGGTCGGGCGAAAGATGGACCAAGCTCCCTATTGGAGAGCGAAATCAGCTCAATTCTTGTGGCCTTACTAGAGTAGAAATTGCTCCGATCGGCGCGAGTTGTCGCGTCGTTTTAGAAGCTGCCGCGAGTCTATCCGGCATGCGGCCCGGCGCCGAGGGGAGTCCAGATCGCTGACGAATGACTCTTGGGTCTTACTATTAATTGCGGAACAGGAAGTAAAACTACATGCCAGCGGTCGGGGCTGAATCCAACCTGTCGCGGACAGCTTGAATAGAGTCGATCGATTGATTTGTATTTTACTCAAATTGTCTTTTGGAGGGCTCGGATTGATTCATGTTTCAGAGCGAGTTGTGGGCCTGCGGTAACCGCGCCTTAAGACCGCAAGCATAGTATTCGACAAATAGAACTTCTGACCGGTCAACGGACCGGATGTACAGGCTGAGGGACGCCAGCCCGTACGACCTTCGACGATCTGCGCATTAAATCCGACTCCCGGATTTGGTCGCAGGTTTCCTGGAGCACTGAAGCAGGCGTCCAAACCATGACACAGAGCCTTTCGCTCACCGTAGACCTCGGCACCGAGCCCGGCATCAAAACCGTCACCGCCTTGCGTGATCAGCTCATGACAGCGATCGCGCAGAGCGCTGACGTGGTGATCCGCGGCGACCAGGTCACTCGCATCGACATCAGCGCCCTGCAGGTGCTGGCGGCGGCGCATCAATCGGCGACCGCTGCCGGTTGTCGCATCCGGCTGGAGGCGCCGCTGGACGGCGCTCTGCAGCTGGCGCTCAAGCGAACGGGCTTGGTCAGCGCCGAGGGCCGGCCACAGACGCGCGAGGGCGATTTCTGGATCCTTTCAACCGCAGCCAAGGACGAGGCCGCATGAGCAAGACTATCCTGACCATCGACGATTCCGCTTCCATCCGGCAGATGGTGGCGATGACCCTGCGCAGTGCAGGCCATACCGTGCTGGAAGCCGTCGACGGCTCGCACGGCTATGACCAGGCGACCGGCAACACGGTGCATGCGGTGATCACCGATCTCAACATGCCCAACATGAACGGCATCGAGTTCATCAGAAAATATCGCGAGCACCCCTCCAGCAAGGGCGTGCCGATCATCCTGCTGACCACCGAATCCAGCGACGAGCTCAAGCGCGAGGCCAAGGAGGCCGGGGCGACGGGCTGGATCGTCAAGCCGTTCAAGCAGGACCAGTTGCTGGCCGTGATCAAGAAGGTAACAGGCGAATGAGCACCGGATCGGATCCGAATGAGACCTTCCGGCAGGAGGCGTCCGAGCTGCTCGAGCAGCTCGAGCTGAGCCTGCTCGATCTGGAACAGACGCCCGACAATGCCGACCTGGTCAACAGTGCCTTCCGCGCACTGCACACCATCAAGGGCTCGGGCGCGATGTTCGGATTTTCCGAGGTCGCCGGCTTCGTGCACGAGTTCGAAACGGCGTTCGACAAGGTGCGCAAGGGCCTGCGCCCGGCGACACCGGAACTGATCGCCGTGGCGCTCGATGCCAAGGACCACGTGCACAAGCTGATCGGGGATGCGACGGCGCCGGGTGGCGACGAGATCCTGAGCAGCCTGCGGCGGATCGTAGAGGGCGATGCATCGCTGTCGGAAATTGCCCAGCCGGCCGTGGCCCCGCTTGAGGTCGCCGCCACCGAAGGGGCGCGCTGGCGCGTCCGGTTCAAGCTGCCCAGCGACGCGCTGGTCAATGGCACGAGCCTGAACCCGCTGCTCGAAGAGATCGAAGCGATCGGGCCCTGCACAGTCCGCGCCATCACCGACGATGTGCCGGCGCTCGAAGTGCTCGATCCGGAAGTCTGCCTGCTGGGATGGGAAATCGACATCGACTGCGACAGCGATCCGTCGTCGGCCATCGACGACGTGTTCCTGTTCCTGCGCGACGGCATGGAGCTTTCGGTCGAAGAGCTGGTGAGCGTTCCGCCGGCTGCCGGCGTCGAGATCTCGCTCGATCTGCCCGAGATTGCAGTGCCGCAGGACATTGTCGCCCCGGTGGCGTCGGTGGAGGCCAAGACAGACTTCAAGGCGGACGCGAAAGCCGAGGCCAAGCAGCCGGCGGCGGAAAAGGGCGGCGGGTCGTCGCTGCGCGTCGCGGCCGAACGGCTCGACGAGCTGATGGACCGGGTGGGCGAACTGGTGATCGCGCAGGCGCGGCTCAGCCAGATCGCGGCCGGCAGCAGCGATGGTGCGCTCAAGAATATCGCAGAAGAACTCGAACGCCTCTCCTCGGGCCTGCGCGACACGACGATGGGCATCCGCATGGTGCCGATCGGGTCGATCTTTTCGCGCTTCCGGCGCCTCGTGCACGACCTCAGCCGCGAGCTGGGCAAGGAGATCGAGTTCATCACCACTGGTGAGGATACCGAGCTCGATAAGACGATGATCGAAAAGCTCGCCGATCCGCTGGTGCATCTGATCCGCAATTCGGTGGACCACGGACTGGAGTCGGCCGAGCGCCGGATCAAGGCGGGCAAGGACCCCAAGGGGACGGTCAAACTTTCGGCGGTCTATGCCGGCGCGGAAGTGGCGATTTCGGTGACCGACGACGGCGCCGGCCTCAATCACGAGCGCATCCGGGCCAAGGCGGAAGAGAACGGCATCATCACCGCGGACGCCAAGCTGACCGAGCAGGAGCTCAACCAGCTGATCTTTGCGCCGGGGTTTTCGACGGCCAAGGAAGTCACCTCGCTCTCGGGGCGCGGCGTGGGCATGGACGTGGTCAAGCGTACGATCGATGGCCTGCGCGGCTCGATCGATGTGCAGACCCGGCCCGGCCAGGGCTCGACCATGACGCTGCGGCTGCCGCTGACGCTGGCGATCATCGACGGCATGCTCGTACGGATCGGCAATGGCCGCTACACCATCCCGCTCTCGGCCGTGGAAGAATGCGTGGAACTGCCCGACACGGCAGACACGCAGTCGCGCGGCCGGAGCTTTCTGGACATCCGTGGCAGCCTGGTACCGTTCATCCGGCTGCGCGAAGTGTTCAACACGCCCGGTGAACCCGATACCCACCAGAAGGTGGTCATCGTCTCGTCCGGCGAAGGGCGGGTGGGCCTGGTGGTCGACCAGATCATCGGCAACAACCAGACCGTCATCAAGCAGCTCTCGAAACTGCATGCATCGATCAAGTCGTTCTCAGGGGCGACGATCCTGGGCGACGGCACCGTGGCGCTGATTCTCGACACCGCGCATCTGGTGGGTGTCGGCCAGAGCGAAGAGCGCCACCACCGGACCACCACGCAGAGGACCGCCGCATGACCGAACAGGCCGAAGCCATGAACGCGCTGACGCTGCGCATGCAGGACGAAATGTTCGCCATCGAGGCGGGCAGCGTGCGTGAAATTCTCGATCTTGTGCCGATCACCGAAGTGCCCAACGCGCCGGCTTTTGTCAGCGGCCTGATCAATGTGCGCGGCCGTGTGGTGCCGCTCGCCGACCTGCGGGTGATGTTCGACATGGACCGCCCGCCGCCCGATCAGGACACGCGCATCGTGGTGCTGGAGACCGAGATCGGCGGGGAAATCAGCGTCGTGGGGATTCTTGCCGACAAGGTCTACGACGTGACCGATATCGAGGCGGCCTCCATCCAGGAGGCGCCCAAGGTCGGCATGCGCTGGCGCCCCGATTTCATCAAGGGCATCGGCAAACGCAATGGCCGTTTCGTGGTGATCCCCGATCTGGCGCGGATCTTTGACGCCAATAGCGGCGGTGGCATTGCCACTGCCGACGAGCGGGCGGGCCATGCGTAAAGCCAAACCAACAGACCAGGGCAAGTGCGCCGTCGGCGCACCACAGAAAGTTCGGGCCATTGGCCTGGGCACGTGCAGAACAAAAACGGTGACAAAATGAGACTGACCATCAAAGCCAAGCTGGCGGCCACGTTCGCCGTGATCGTCGCAATGTCGGCAGGCAGCATCGCCTTGTCGATCAACAATTTTGGTCTCCTCAACGAGGAGCTCAAGACCATCGTCGAGGTGCGGACGGCCAATGCACTGCTGGTGGCCGATACGCAGACCCTGCTGGAACGGGCCGGTGCACGCAGCCGTGCGCTGCTGCTGACCGACGACGACGCGGCAGTGGAGGACTATATCGTCAAGCTGCAGGCCGACCATGACGCGATCGTGGCAAATTATGACAGGCTCGCCGAGGCCGCCAGGGATGCGCAGGTCGTCGAGACTCTGCCCAAGTTCAAGGCGGCCTTCGATGGCTACTGGAACAAGCTCAAGGCCGCCGAAGAATTCGCCAAGGTCAATAGCGACCAGGACGCCCTGGCGATCAGCCGATCGGATGGCAGTGCCACGCTGGGTGCTGTCGAGGAGACGATGGGGGCGCTGAAGACAGCGCTGCAAAAGCGAGTGCTCGCCGACGAACCCGGGGCTTTTGTCGCCTATCAGGTAACCAGCGACGCGTTCCTGACCATGACCGACATCTTCCGCCAGCAGCGCAACATCCTGCTCGCGTCCGGCGATGCCGAGCTGCAGGAGAAGTGGTTCGCGGACTACAGGTCCGGACTGGACAGCATTGCCGCCGCCTTGCCGCAGCTGCAGCGGGTCGTGCCGGCAGCCGATCTCGAGCTGTTCCGTGCTGCCGAAGCGGGGTACCAGGCCATGGTGACGGCCATGGACAAGGCCGTCGCGGTCTCGATGACGCGCGCCGACCTGCAGGCCAACAGCCTGATCTATGAAGCATCCAGCCAGGCCGACGAGGCCGACACACTTTTGCAGACGATCATCGACCGGAACCGCGACCTGCTGAACCAGGCTGCCGCGGAAGCAGAGTCCACCTACCAGTCCAGTTCGAGTCTGCTCATCGGGCTCCTGGCCGGCTCGGTGCTGCTGGCGGGCCTGGCGGCGGTCTGGATCATCCTGTCGCTGTCGCGCTCGCTTTCGATCGCCCGGCGCCTGGCCGAAGCGGTTGCCGGTGGCGACCTCAATGCGACGGCCGAAGTGCGCTCGAACGACGAGATCAAGGACCTGATCGATGTCCTGAACACAATGACCGGCAAGCTCCGTCAGGTCGTGGGCGAAGTCATGTCGGCGGCCCGTAACGTTGCCGCCGGCAGCCAGGAAATGTCGGCGACCGCCGAGCAGCTCAGCCAGGGCTCGACCGAGCAGGCGAGTTCGACCGAAGAGGCCTCGGCCTCGATGGAAGAAATGGCCTCGACGATCAAGCAGTCGGCGGACAATGCGGCACAGACCGAAAAGATAGCGCGCCAGTCGGCGGCCGACGCCATCGCGTCGGGCGAGGCAGTGACCAATGCGGTTTCGGCGATGCAGACGATCGCGCAGAAGATCCTGGTGGTGCAGGAGATTGCCCGCCAGACCGACCTGCTGGCGCTCAACGCTGCGGTGGAAGCGGCGCGGGCCGGCGAACATGGCCGAGGCTTTGCCGTGGTGGCCTCGGAAGTGCGCAAGCTGGCCGAACGCAGCCAGTCGGCGGCGGCCGAAATCTCGACGCTCTCGGTCGACACGGTGAAGGCCGCACAGTCGGCCGACGACATGCTGGCCAAGCTGGTGCCCGACATCCAGCGTACGGCCGAACTGGTCGAGGAGATCTCGGCCGGCAGCCGCGAACAGAATGTCGGCGCCTCGCAGATCAATACCGCGATCCAGCAGCTCGACAAGGTGACGCAGCAGAATACCAGCGCCGCCGAGCAGATGTCGGCGACGTCCGAAGAGCTGGCCAGCCAGGCCGAGCAGTTGCAGGGCGCCATCAGCTACTTCCGTATCGACGATGCGGCCCCTCGCGGACGGACAAAGCCCAAGCCGGACCTGCGCGAAGCGGTGCTCGCCAAGGCGCCGCACATGCAGCCGGGCAAGGCGCGCAAACCGGTGTCCCGGGCGGCCGAAAAGCCCACCAGCGGTGGCTTCGATCTCGATCTGGACGCGAGCCCGGACGAGCTCGACAGCGAGTTCGCCCGACGCGGCGCAGCCTAGCCGATCCCGTTTCAGGGCGCCTCGAACGAGGCGCCCGCTTTCCGAACCCCATGCGAGCAGGAGCGCGCCATGACAGACAGCACCAAGCCCCGCCGATCCATCCTTCGCAGTATCGCTGCCAAGATACTGGCCATTCAGATCATCTCGAGCCTTTTGATTGCCGGCATCATCGGTGGTGTCGGCTATTATGGCATGAGCACAATGGAGGGCTCGCTGCTCTCGCTCTATGCCGACCGGCTGGTGCCGATGAACCAGCTCAAGGCGGTGTCGGACGCCTATTACGGCGACGTGCTGGGCGTTGCGGCGGAAATTTCGGCCGGGCGCAAGAGCTGGACCGACGGGCGCGAGCACTTCGAAGCGGGTCTGCAGACCATTCAGAGCGAATGGGGCGCTTATCTGGCCACCAAGATGACTGAGGACGAGCTGCAGCTGATCGACACGGTCAAGCAGACCATGGCGGTGGCAGAGCCGCAGCTGGACAAGCTTGCCGAAATCCTGCGAAGCCAGAACCTGACAGGGCTGCAGCAGCTGCTGACCACCGATCTCTATCCGGCTGTCGATCCGGTCAACGAGTCGCTGGGGGAACTGGCGCACTACCAGCTGGAAGTGGCCGAGGCGCTGCATCAGTCGAGCATCGCCACCTTCGGCTTCCTGACCCTGCTGGTGATCGGCGTGGGGGTCGGCACCATTGTCCTCGCAACCGGTATCGTGGTGCTGGTGACCAATGCCATCCGGCGCAACCTGATGTCGGCCAAGGTGCTGGCCGAGGCGGTCGCCCAGGGTGACCTGTCGGTGACGGCAGAGGTCAACTCGGCCGACGAAGTGCGCGACCTGGTCGATGCGCTCAACACCATGACCACTAATTTGCGGGCCACCGCAGCGGTCGCCAACAGCGTGGCGGAGGGCGACCTGACGGTCGAGACCAAGCCGCTGTCGGACCGGGACGAGCTCGGGCTGGCGCTCGAACGCATGGTGCTCAAGCTGCGCGACGTGATCACCGATGCGACCCAGGCTGCCTCCAACGTGGCCTCGGGCAGCCAGCAGCTTTCGGCAACAGCCGAACAGCTGAGCCAGGGCGCCACCGAACAGGCGAGCTCGACCGAGGAGGCCTCGGCCTCGATGGAAGAGATGGCCTCGACCATCAAGCAGTCGGCGGACAATGCGGCTCAGACCGAAAAGATCGCGCGCCAGTCGGCGGCCGATGCCATCGCTTCGGGTGAAGCGGTGACCAATGCCGTCGCGGCGATGCAGACGATCGCCCAGAAGATCATGGTGGTGCAGGAGATTGCCCGCCAGACCGACCTGCTGGCGCTTAACGCGGCGGTGGAAGCGGCGCGGGCCGGCGAGCATGGCCGCGGCTTTGCTGTGGTGGCCTCGGAAGTGCGCAAGCTGGCCGAACGCAGCCAGTCGGCGGCAGCGGAAATCTCGACGCTGTCGGACGATACGGTCAAGGCCGCGCAGTCGGCCGGGTCGATGCTGGCCAAGCTGGTGCCGGACATCCAGCGGACGGCCGAACTGGTCGAGGAAATCTCGGCCGGCAGCCGCGAGCAGAATGTCGGCGCCTCGCAGATCAATACGGCGATCCAGCAGCTCGACAAGGTGACGCAGCAGAACACCAGTGCCGCCGAAGAAATGTCCTCGACCTCCGAAGAGCTGGCCAGCCAGGCTGAGCAGCTGCAGTCGGCAATCGCCTATTTCCGGCTCGAGCTCAGCGCTGCTTCGGCCAAGCCGGCCCGGCAGGCCGCCCGTGCCAGCAAGCCCGACCTGCGGGCGGCGGTGATGAGCAGCGCGCCGCACATGTCGCGCAAGGCGCAGAAGTCGGCAGCGGGCGGCGGTTTCAGCCTATCGCTCGACGACGCCGGCGAGGATCCGCTCGACAGTGACTTCACGCGCCGCGGCGCAGCCTGAGCGAGGGCAGAATGGCCGAACGCATCCAATACGTGACACTCGGTGTGGCCAGGGAGATCTTTGCCGCGCCGGTGACCAAGGTGCAGGAAATCCTCGACATGCGGCCCATCGCCCGGTTGCCGCAGGCCCCGGTCAACCTGCTGGGCATGATCGACGTGCGCGGACAGGGCATTCCGGTGCTCGACCTGCGCCTGACCCTCGGCCTGGCCGAGGCCGGCGATACCGAAAACACGCGGATCGTCGTGCTGCGCATGGGCAGCGGCGACAAGGAACTGACGGTCGGCCTGCGGGCGGACCGGGTGTTCGAAGTCACCGTGCTCGACCAGGAGGAGCTCGATCCGCCGCCGGCGATCAGCGAGAGCTGGGACACGCACTCGATCGCCGGGATCGGGCGCCGTAACGGCGCCTTCGTGACGGTGCTCGACCTCGATCGCCTGCTGGCCGGCGTGAAGATCCCCGGCCTGAAAGCTGCTCTGCCGACCGATCAGGCCGCCTGAGACCCCTTTTACCAGTAAGCGGCCGATCCTGTCGGCCGGTTGAGTTCCCGGAGTGTATCGTGGCTGTACCCGCCCGTTCGTTGCCGTTGCCGGAGTTTGACGACGAGGATCACCTGACGTTGCGAGACTTCCAGCGCATTTCGCTGCTGATCGGCGAGCGGGTGGGGATCAAGCTGCCGCCGGCCAAGCGGGTGATGCTGGAGGGGCGCCTACGCAAGCGGGTCCGCAGCCTCGAGCTGACCGACTTTGCCGACTACAGCGCGTACCTGTTCGAGCGCGGTGGCCTGGACAGCGAATTGCCGCACCTGATCAATGCGGTGACCACCAACAAGACCGATTTCTTCCGCGAGCCCGAGCATTTCGAGGTGCTGGTGCACAAGCTGGTGCCGGCGCTGCTGGCCGAGCGGCGGGGCGAGCGGCAGCCGCTGCTCAAGATCTGGAGTGCGGCGGCCTCGACCGGGGCCGAGGCCTATACCATCGCCATGGTGATGAACGACCTGGCGGCGCAGCGCCGCGACCTGCGCTACGCCATTCTGGGGACCGATATTTCGACGGCCGTGCTTGAGCAGGCGGAGCTGGCGATCTATCCGGCGGACATGATCCACCCGGTGCCTGCCGACAAGGCGGCGCGCTACGTCATGCAGGCGCGGCGGCCCGGGCTTCGGGCAGAGGTGCGGATCGCGCCGGAGCTGCGCAAGCGTGTGCAGTTCGCTCATCTCAACCTGATGGACGAGAGCTATCCATTCGATCGCGACGTCGACGTGATCTTCCTGCGCAATGTCCTGATCTATTTCGACAAGACCGATCAGGCCGCCGTCATCACCCGCCTCGTGGGGCACTTGCGACCCCGGGGTTATCTCATTCTTGGCCATTCGGAGTCCATGATCGGCACGTCGATCACCATGCGCCAGGTGGCTCCCGCGGTGTTCCAGAAGGTCTGACATGTCCAGCAGTAAGAAGATCCGCGTCCTGATCGTCGACGACTCCGCCTCGGTCCGCACCACCCTGAGCCAGATCATTTCGGGCGATCCCGAGCTCGAAGTGATGGCGACGGCGAGCGACCCCTATGTCGCGGTCGAGCGCATCCGCCAGGAAGTGCCGGACGTGATGTTCCTCGACCTCGAAATGCCGCGCATGGACGGGCTGACCTTCCTGCGCAAGATGATGGCGCAACGGCCGATCCCGACCGTGATCTGCTCGTCGATGACCGAAGAAGGCTCGGACGCGCTGATGCAGGCACTCGAAGCCGGGGCGGTCGACGTGGTGACCAAACCGCGCGTCGATACAGCGCAATGGCTGCAGGATTCGAGCATGCGCATCTGCGACGCCGCCAAAGCGGCCGCGCATGCCAAGTTCAAGGGCGTGCAGAAGGCGGCGCCGCCGCCGCCGCTCAGGGTGGAAGCCAAGCTGACGGCTGATGCCGTGGTGCCGCCGGTGAGCGCGGCGCGGCTGGCTTCGCTCAAGCTCAACATGCCGGTGACCGAATCGATCATCTGCATCGGGGCTTCGACCGGCGGCACCGAGGCGCTGCGCGAAGTGCTCGAAGCGCTGCCGGCCGATACGCCGGGCGTACTGATCGTCCAGCACATGCCGGAAAAGTTCACCAATGCGTTTGCGCGTCGGCTCGACACGCTGTGCGACATGGACGTCAAGGAGGCCGAAGAGGGCGATGTGGTGCGCCAGGGGCTGGTGCTGATCGCGCCGGGCAGCAAGCACATGACGCTGCATCGCGCCGGCTCGCGCTACACGGTGCATATCGTGGACGGGCCGCATGTGTCGCGGCATCGCCCTTCTGTGGACGTGCTGTTCCGTTCGGCGTCGCAGGCGGCGGGCCGCAATGCCATGGGGGTGATCCTGACGGGCATGGGCGATGACGGGGCGCGCGGGCTGCTCGAAATGCGCGAGGCGGGCAGCCATACGGTGGCTCAGGACGAAGAAAGCTGCGTGGTGTTCGGCATGCCCAAGGAGGCTATCCAGCGGGGCGCGGCCGGCAAGGTGCTGCCGCTGGGGCGGGTGGCTATTGAAATCACCACCTATGCGCGCATGGCAGGGTCCAAATGAGTGCCCTGGCGACCGAGATCGTCGATCGGGACGATCGGGTCGATCCGGTTGGAGCGGCAGTCGACCTGCGGGCGATCGTCGCGCGCCTGGCCGAACCGCGCCAGGAGATCGAGACGGCGTTTCTCAACGTGGGAGAGCTGCTGACCAAATCAGCCGGCCTGCTCGACCAGATCGGCTCGACCTTTGAGGCGCTGCCGCGCGACCTTGACCGTCCCGAGGTCAACGAGGCCACGGCACGGCTGACGCAAGTGGGATCGCGGGCCCGGGACATTTCGGATTCGTTCGCGCAGGAGCAGGAGGACATCCTGCGGCTGGTCGATGTGGTCTCCAAGGCCAACCGGCCGATCACGGAACTGCGCAAGACCATCCGGATGATGGGCATTCTGGCAGTGAATGCGCGGATCGTGGCGGCCTCGGTCGCCAATCTCGAGGATTCGGACGTCTTTACCACCGATATCGCGTCGCTTTCGAGCAGCGCGGCGCGGACCATTGCCGAGTTCACCGCGATCTACGAAAAGCTCGGGCAGGAAGTGCAGCGGGCGGCAGCGGCGCGCGACCTCTTCGAGCGCAGCCAGGCTGGCACGCTCAGCGGGTTGGCAGTGCGGATCGGCAGCAGCCTCGACGCAGTGACCAGCCAGCGCCAGCGGTCGGCGGAGGGCAGTACCGAGACGGTGCAGATGTCGCGCGCCATCGGGCAGCGGGTGATGACGGCCGTGATGGCGCTGCAGGTGGGGGATGCGACCCGACAGCGCGTCGAGCACATCGAGGCGGCGCTGCGCAAGGCAGCGGACGCGACCGAGACGGCGCTCCACGCGGTTGCCGAGCTGGCGGCAGCTCAGCTCAGCGATACGATCCGGACGCTCGATGGTGACGTGGACGAGGCTGAACAGGCGCTGGGTGCGCTGGCGCGCGACGCGCAATCGATTACCGCGCGCAGCCGTGAAATCTACGGATCGGGCGACCAGGACAGCTCGGCGCTGGGTCGGCTGACCGCAGAAATGCGGCAGGCGACGGCCGTGCTGCAGGACTGCGAGCGCGAGCGCAAGCAGCTGGGGACGGTTGCCGCCGAGGTCGAAAACACGGTCCGGGTGCTGCTGCAACACGTGGCGGCGGTGCAGGAGATCGAGGCCAACATGCGCCTGGTCAGCCTGAATGCGGCGATCAAATGCGCGCAGCTCGGGCCAGACGGGGCCGCGCTCAACGTCATCGCGCTGCAGCTGCGCAGCCTTACCAATGATACGGTCAAGGCAGCCGAAGCGGCCGCCGAACGCCTGGCGGAGGCCGCCGAACTGGCGCTGGCGTTCAGCGCGGCGTCGGGCGATGAGGCCAGCCACCAGATGGCGCAGCTCGAGCAGGATGCGGCCGATGGCCTGCAGCTGATGGAGCGGGTCGACGGGCGGATCCGCGAAGCGCTGGGGGTGCTCGAAAAGGCCGCCCCGCAGGTCGCCGACTACCTCGACGGCGCCAGCAGCGGCTTTTCCAACCACCAGGCAATTTCCGAGACGCTGGCAGATGCCCAGATGCAACTGGTGGCGCTGGGGAGCGGCACGGTCGCGCCGCCCGAGGCAGACAGCCCGCTGGCCAGCCTGCTCGAGGGCATCCGTAAATCCTACACGATGGAATCCGAGCGCCAGATTCACGACCGCCTGTTCGGCAAGCCAGCGCCGGTCGTCGCGCCGCCTGTGCCGAGCGAGAGCGGGGTCGAAGGGCTCGACATGTTCGACGATTTCGAAAGCGTCGTGGCGCCCATCAAGGACATGGCCGCCCGGGTGGACGAACAAGAACCGCTGGGCTCGGTCGAAGACGACGTGCTGATGTTCTAGGGGTCGCTCAGGCCTTCGGGCGGAGCAGCAGACGCTGGGCTTCGGTGTCGACGCCCAGGGTTTTGAGCACCGTCGCCACGATGCCGGCGCGGTCGAGACCGGCGGCGGCATACATGTCGTTGACGCTGGCCTGTTCGGTGAACACGTCCGGGATCATCAGCGGCCGGAAGCGCAGCTTGCCGTCGAGCAGGCCATTGGCGGCCAGGAAGGTCGCCACATGGCTGCCGAAGCCGCCGATGCCGCTTTCCTCAATGGTCAGCATGACATCGTGGCTCTGCGCCAGGTCCGCAATCATTTCCGCGTCGAGCGGCTTCATGAAGCGGGCATCGGCAACGGTGGGGGTGAGACCGTAGGCCGCGAGCTTTTCGGCGGCGGCGAGGACTTCGCCCAGTCGCGTGCCGTAGGACAGCAAGGCGACGCTCGAGCCCTGGCGCAGGATGCGGCCCTTGCCGATCGGCAAGGCGATGCCGCGGGCCGGCATATCCACGCCCAGGCCATCGCCGCGCGGGTAGCGGAAGGCGATCGGGCCATCGTCATAGGCGGCTGCCGTCGCCACCATATGGCGCAGATCGGCTTCGTCGGCCGCCGCCATCAGCACCATGTTGGGGATGGCCCCCAGGAAGGCGGCGTCATAATTGCCGGCATGGGTCGGCCCGTCGGCGCCAACATAACCGGCGCGATCGATGGCGAAGCGGACCGGCAGGCCCTGCACGGCAACGTCGTGTACCACCTGGTCATAGCCGCGCTGCAGGAAGGTAGAATAGATCGCGCAGAACGGCTTCATGCCTTCGGTCGCCATGCCGGCGGCGAAGGTGACGGCGTGCTGTTCGGCAATGCCGACGTCGAAGATGCGCGTGGGGAAGAGTTCGGCGAACTTGTCCAGCCCGGTGCCCGAGGGCATGGCGGCGGTGATGGCGACCACGCGGCTATCGGCCTGGGCTTCCTGGATCAGGCTTTCGGCAAACACATTGGTATAGCTGGGCGCGTTGGACGGCGCCTTGGACTGCGCGCCGGTAATGACATTGAACTTGGTGACGCCGTGATATTTGTCGGACGAGGACTCGGCCGGGGCGTAGCCCTTGCCCTTCTTGGTCACGACATGAACCATGACCGGGCCCGACTCGGCATCACGCACATTTTCCAGCACGTCGACGAGATCGTTGAGATTGTGGCCGTCGATTGGCCCGACGTAGAAAAAGCCGAGTTCTTCGAACAGCGTGCCGCCGGTGAAGAAGGCGCGGGTGAACTCTTCGGTCTTGCGCGCCGCCTCGTGGATGAAGCGCGGCATCTTGCCGGTGATCGACTTGGCGCGGTCGCGAAAGTGCTGATAGGCCGGGCCGGAGACCAGCTTGGCGAGATAAGACCGCAGCGCGCCCGTCGGCGGCGCAATGGACATGTCGTTGTCGTTGAGGATGACGATCAGCCGGGCGTCCATGGCGCCGGCATTGTTCATGGCCTCGTAGGCCATGCCGGCCGACATGGCGCCGTCGCCGATGACGGCGATGACGTTGCGGCGCTCGCCCTTAAGCTGGGAGGCGACAGCCATGCCCAGACCGGCCGAAATCGATGTAGAGGAGTGACCGGCGCCGAACGGATCGAACGGGCTCTCGGCGCGGCGGGTGAAGCCGGAGAGGCCGTCCTTCTGGCGCAGGGTGCGGATGCGGTCGCGGCGGCCGGTGAGCACCTTGTGCGGATAGGCCTGGTGGCCGACGTCCCAGATCAGGCGATCGTGCGGCGTGTCGAAGACGGCGTGCAGGGCGACGGTGAGTTCGATCACGCCAAGCCCGGCGCCCAGATGGCCGCCCGTGACCGATACGGCGTCGATCACCTCGGCGCGCAACTCGTCGGCAAGCACACGCAGATCGTCGCGGCTGAGCGCCTTCAGATCATCGGGCGACTGGACGGTGTCCAGATGGGGAGTCAGCGGTTTGTCGGACACGCGGCAAGCCTTGCGGCACTTGTTGTTCCCTCTGACTTAGAGAGTAGCACGGCCCAATGCAACGAAAAGACTCAGCGCGCAGCCACCAGGAGCGGGGCATTCGTCACAAAGTGATCGTAATCAAGCGGCTGGCCCAGATCGGGCAGGAAGGCCATGCGCCCGGCCAGCGGGCCCAGCTCGGCTTCCTTGTCGAGATAGCCCTCGGCCTCGTAGAACTCGGCAAAATGGCTGGCCGACACCAGTACGGGCGCGGTCAGCGTCTCGTTGACGTGGTCGATCTCGGGCGCCACCAGTTCGGTGCGGCGGGCCTTGATCGAGGCGATCGGCTGCAGGTCGATGACGGCCTGGCGGACGGCGGCGGCGGTACCCACCGGCACGGCTTCGCTAACGGCGCTGAAGGTGGATTCGAACATGCCCCGCAGCGAATCGCCGCCGAGCGAAGAGGTCTGCATGCCCGCGTCGATGCCGGGGCTGGCGGCAAGGGCGCTGGCCAAGGGCGTTTCGCTGGTCTGTTCGATCAGCATCTTGAGGGCAGTGTTGCCGGGGGCATAGGCCGTTACGAGGTCGCCGGCGTCATCGCGCGGGCTCATCAGGATGCGCGGTTGCGGCACCGAGCTGTCGATGGCGGCAAGTGCACCGCCGCTACCGGCAGTGCTGCCGTTCATCAGGCGGGCCGGGCGCGTTGCCGGGACGGGCGCAACGAGCGCTGCGACCTGCAGGGTGTCGTCGCCGGTGGGGCGGGAGAGAGGCTGCGGCGCCACGGCGATGGTCGAGACGCTGCGCTGGGTGGGTTCGGCGAGGGCGGCGAGCATGATGCCCTCGTTCTCGGCGCCGAACAGGCGCTGCGGCCGGCTGAGCGGCACGGGAGCCAGTGACAGGGTCGAACCAGTATCCTCAGCCACCATGATGGCGGGAGCCGCCGGGGCGATCGCGCCGTTGCAGGGCACGGTCCGGCATTTCTTCCATTCGGCCTCGGCATAAGCGCGGCCCGACGAAGAGAGCGGCGTGCCGTCGGTGGGCACGTGCAGCGTCTTGCCGTCGGGGAAGACCTTCTTGAGCTGGGCGCGGGTCATGCGCGGCCAGGCGCGCACCGAACCGGTGTCGGCATGCACGAACGGGCTGCCTGAGGTGGGGTAGTAGCCGATGCCGCCGACCTGGCGGCGCATGACGGCCTCGCGCAGGGTGGCCAGCTTGATGCCGGGAATGAAGAAGTCGATCGCCTTGCCCTTGGTGTGCTGCGAATTTTCGGCCACGCCGGAGGATTTGGCGCGCAGCATGGCATTGGTCTTGGGGGCCCGGTAGGACGAGACGATGTTGATCGGCTGGCTGGCGCCGACCTCGCGGTAGACTGCCCAGAGCAGGTCGAACAGCGCCGGGTCCATCTTGGTGGGCTCTTTGGTGCGCCAGTCGGCCAGGAAAACGTTGAGCTGCTGCAGGACCTTGCGGTCGTACTCGCCGTTGCGGCGGAAGGTGAACTTGCCGGTTTCCCCGGTATGGGTGTGGTGCAGGTAAAGCGTGCGATCGCTGCCCGAGGCCGCGGAAACGGAAACCGTCGCTGCGGGAAGCAGCGTCGTCAGAGCGACCATGGCGGCCAAAAAGAGCCGCAGCAGACGCTGCACTAACAAACCGGTTTTCCCCGACACGCCCCAGCCCTTGCAACAACTCAGGAACGGAAACGATAGCGGCAAGACCATTACAGTCGATTAACGCTAACGAGTCCTGTGCAGCCCGTTGCCGGCCAACTCACGCCCTATATGTAGGCAATAATCGCGGCTGAACCAAGGCGAATTTGCTAAGCAGAAGTAAATGCTCGGTTTTTGGCCTAGATCAAAGACATGGCCCGGCGCTTCTGGCTGCCGGGCACAGGTCGATTCTGCGCTCTACTCGTTGAGCAGGGCGATGAGCTTCTTGTTGGCGCCGTAGACGTCACCATAGGAGCGGATGGTGCCGTCTTCGTCGATGCGCAGGGTGAAGTAGGACAGATGCACCGGAATGTGCGCCTCCAGGTTCACCCAGGCTTCGCGATCTCCGAACATGCCTTCGAGCGAAGCGCGGCTGATGCCGGCCTCTTTCTGGGTCAGGGCGCCAGCAAATTCCATTGGATTTTCAACGCGGACGCAGCCATGGCTGTAGGCGCGGAAGGACCGGGCGAACAGCGACTTGGACGGCGTATCGTGCAGGTAGACGTCGTGCTGGTTGGGGAACAGGAATTTCACCCGACCCAGGGCATTGCCGCCGCCCGGCCGCTGCCGGATGTGGAACTTGTTGATGTTGGTCGAGGTCCAGTCGATGGCCGAGGCGTTCACCACCTTGCCGCCGGAGAGCATTTCCATGTTCTGGCCGGCCAGATAGCCCGGATTGGCCAGCAGATGCGGCTTGATCTCGTTGGTGGCGATCGAGGCGGGGACGTTCCAGTAGGGATTGACGACGATGTGCTCGATCTCGTCGGAAAACACCGGGGTCTGGTGCTTGGGCGTGCCGATGACGACGCGGGTGGTATAGGCCTCCTTGCCGTCATCCATGATGCGCAGGCGGAACTCGGGCAGGTTGACGAAGACGTGGAACTTGCCGAATTCCTCGGGTTCCCAGCGCCAGCGCTCCATATTGGCGATGATGTCGTCTTTGGTGGCCGTGCCGCCGCCGTTGAGGGCGGCGATGGTCGCGGGTCCCGCGACGCCGTCGGCGGTCAGGTCGAGGCTTTCCTGGAAGGTTTTCACGGCCGCGACCAGCGCGTCGTCATAGGTCAGATCGGGCGCAGCGGCGGCGCCGGCCGTCTCGGGCACGTCGGGCTCGGCGACGCCGAGGCGCTGCCGCAGCAGCGGCACGCGCTCGTCGGTCATGCCCAGCTTGAGCGTCTTGCCGTCGGGGATGGCGACCTGGTCGATGGCTTCGGTCTCGTCGAACTTGGCCAGCGCAGCCTTCAGCCGCTGGAACTCGGCATGCTTGGGCTCGAGCGAGGCGAAGATGGTTTCGGGCGCGTCGGACGAAGCCAGCTTGACCAGCATTTCGGCTTCGTTGATGCGCTTGGGCGCAATAGTCCAGGTCGAGTTGACGGCCGTCGGGGCGATGCGGCCACCATAGGTATCCTGGGCGAACTTGACCGCCGCGGCCGAGAAGGCGGTTTCCACCGCGGCCAGCTTTGCCGGGTCGGTGCCGGCAGCGGCCAGGTCGAGTTCGGGGGTCAGATAGTCGCTGGGGCGGAAGCCCAGGGCGGCGGATTCCTTGAAGGCGTCCATGATCTTCTGGGCAGAGGGCGCAAAGCTGACCTTGCCGTCGGCGCCTTCATGCAGCCAGAGCGGCTCGAAATGGCGGGCGCCGTAGAAGAAATAGAGTTTTTGCGCCTGGGCATAGGCGCGGCTGTCCTTGGCGGCGTCCTGATAGGCGGCAAACAGACCGGTCTTGATGATGCGGGCCAGTTCGGACTGGGGCGGCGCAATCACCACGCGCGTCGCGTCAATGCCGGCGACTCGAACCACTTCCTGCGCCAGGGCGGGAACCGCGGCGCCGATGAGAACGACACCGGCAAGCAAGGTGGCCATCAAGCTACGCATAAAATCTCCATTCCCCCGGGCGCTCGGTATTCAGACGGTCAGTGCGCAGCGCCAGCATACTATCAATCCATTATGGAGCTGGCTTACCCCACATCGGTTCAGACTGACAATTCCACACGATTTTGTGAGGGTGGGCTGTGTCCCGGCTGCAACGCAACAGCTAGGCGGCCTCACTCTCGATCCCATCGTCCAGACCATATTCCCGCAGCTTGCGGTAGAGCGTCGACCGACCGATGCCCAGGGCCCGCGCGACGCGCGACATGCGGCCACCGTAGTGCTTGAGGGCAAAGGCGATCAGGTCGCGCTCCAGATCGGCCAGAGCAGTGACCTCGCCACGGGAATCGATGAAGCGATCGGGTACAGCCTCTACCTTTTCGACTTCACGCAGCCGGACGCTAAGCTGATCGACATGAACGGGAGCTGAAGGGGCCGGCAGCGCCTGGGTGAGACGCAGGGCATCGGCGCGCCCGCCGAGCTGGGCGACGATCTGGGGAAAGTCGACCGATTCGAGATAGGCCGAATCCGAGAGCACCACGGCACGATAGACGGCGTTTTCGAGCTGGCGGATGTTGCCGGGCCAGTTGTAGCTGCGCAGCATGTCGAGGGCGGCAGGCGAGATGCCGACGACGCGCTTGCCGGCTTCGGCCGAGAGCCGGGCGATGAAGTGGCTGACCAGCAGCGCGACGTCTTCGGTCCGCTCACGCAGCGGCGGGACGTAGATGGGGAAGACGTTGAGGCGGTAGTAGAGGTCTTCGCGAAAGGCCCCGGACCGCGCGAGGTTGAGCAGACGCTGGTTGGTGGCCGAGATCAGCCGGACATTGACCCGCTCGACCTTGCCCGAGCCGACCGGCTCGATCTCGCCTTCCTGGATGGCGCGCAAGAGCTTGACCTGGGTGTCGAGCGGCAGCTCGCCAACCTCGTCGAGAAACAGCGTGCCGCCATGGGCTTCGGAGAACTTGCCGACATGGTCGGAGACGGCGCCGGTGAAGGCGCCCTTCTTGTGGCCGAACAGAATGGATTCGACCAGGTTGGACGGGATGGCGCCGCAATTGACGGTGACGAAGGGTTTGCCGGCGCGATCGCCGGTCCCCTGGATGACGCGGGCGATCAGCTCCTTGCCGACGCCGGTTTCGCCTTCGATCAACACCGGAATGGGCGAGCGGGCGGCCTTGCCGCAGAGCGCGATGACGCGGTCCATGGCGCTCGAGGTGGTGATGATGTCGGAGAGGCCGAGCGTGCCGGCGCGGCGGTTTCGGTCGGACCGGACGAGGGTTTCGAGCTGGTCGAGCTTGAGCGCATTGCGCAGCGAAATGATCAGCCGCTCGGGTGCCACCGGCTTGACGAAGAAGTCCGCGGCGCCATGGCGCATCGCGGTGACCACTGTTTCCAAAGAGGAATTGGCCGTCTGCACGACGACCGGGGTGGTCAGGTTCTCACGCCGCATGGCTTCGAGCACGGCCATGCCGTCGAGATCGGGCATGACCAGGTCGAGGACCATGACGCCAATGCCGGGATCGGCGCGCAGCAGGTCGAGGGCCTGGCGGCCGCCGGTGGCGGTGACCGGGGCGAACCCGGCACGATTGGCCACTTCGGCGGTCAGGCGGAGCTGCACCGGATCATCATCGACTATCAGGACGCGCGTCATACTTCCCCGGTGGTTTGCGTGCACGGGGACCTGCGGTGTCCGAATCGTGCTGTGCCGTTTTGACCCAGCATGGCCAGAGGGGGTTAAGAGGCGATTAATCCTAAGGAATTTGGCGCGCGCTTGGCAGGAGGGAGGCTGCTGGCTATGGTCGCGGCCGTTCATCAGCGGAGAGAGTGCGCGCCATGACCGTGGAAAATGCCGTTGCCCAGCAGGGACATAACCTGCTCGGAGAGTTGCCGGTTTGGGATCTGAGCGATCTGTATACAGGCAACGACTCGCCGCAGCTGCAGGCCGACCTGGACGCGGCGCGGCGCGAGGCCAAGGCCTTCGAGGCGGACTACAAGGGCCAGCTCGCAAGCCTCGCTGTCTCGGGCGGATTGATCAAGGCGATCAAGCGGTTGGAGGCACTCAACGAACTCACCGGACGGATCGGCTCATATGCTTTTCTGCAATATGTGCGCAACACCAACGCCCCGGACAAGGTGAAATTCCTGGGCGATACCAACCAGGCGCTGACCGACCTTTCGACCGGACTGATCTTTTTTTCGCTCGAACTCAACCGCATTGATGAACGCATTCTGAACGACGCTTTCGCTGCTGATGCGGCGCTGGCGCGCTATCGGCCGTGGTTCGAGGAAGTGCGCAAGGCCAAACCGCACCAGCTCGACGAGAAGATCGAGGAGCTGTTCCACGAAAAGTCGGTCACCGGCGCGCAGGCCTGGAACCGGCTGTTCGACGAGACGATGGCGAGCCTCAAGTTCAGCGTGGCGGGCGAGGAACTGGGGCTCGAGGCCACGCTCAACCTGCTGTCGGACCGAGACGAGACCAAACGCGCGGCCGCGTTCGGCGGGCTGAGCACGACGCTGGCGGCCAATGGCCGGCTGTTCACCCACATCACCAACGTGCTGGCCAAGGACAAGGAGATTTCCGACCGCTGGCACCATTTCGAGGATATTGCCGACAGCCGGCACCTCGACAATTCGGTGGAGCGCGAGGTGGTCGATGCGCTGGAAAAGGCAGTGCGCGACGCCTATCCGCGGCTCAGCCACCGCTACTACAAGATGAAGGCCAAGTGGTTCGGCAAGGAGACGCTGAACGCCTGGGACCGCAATGCGCCGCTGCCTTCGAGCGACGAGCGCTTCTTCGACTGGGAAACGGCCAAGACCACGGTGATGGAGGCCTATGCGCGCTTTTCGCCCGAGCTGGCCGAGGTGGCGGCGCCGTTCTTTGCCAAGGGCTGGATCGACGCGCCGATCAAGGAGGGCAAGTCGCCGGGCGCCTTCGCGCATCCGACGGTGCCGAGCGCGCATCCCTACCTGATGCTCAACTACCAGGGCAAAGCGCGCGACGTGATGACGCTGGCCCATGAACTGGGGCACGGGGTGCACCAGGTGCTGGCCGGGCCGCAGGGTGCGCTGATGGCGCCAACGCCACTGACGCTGGCCGAGACGGCGTCGGTGTTTGGCGAGATGCTGACCTTCCGCTCGATGCTGGACAAGACCACCGACCCCAAGGCGCGCTTCGCCATGCTCTCGAGCAAGGTGGAGGACATGCTCAACACCGTGGTGCGGCAGATCGCGTTCTACAGCTTCGAGCGCCGGGTGCACACGGCGCGCAAGGCGGGCGAGCTGACGGCTGACCAGCTCAACGCCATCTGGATGGAGGTGAGCCGGGAGTCGCTGGGCCCCTCAATCACGCTCAATGATGGCTACGAGGCCTTCTGGAGCTACATTCCCCACTTCATCCACTCCCCGTTCTACGTCTACGCCTATGCCTTCGGGGATTGTCTTGTGAACTCGCTTTACGCGCAGTATGAGAAGGCCAGCGAGGGGTTTGCGGAACGTTATTTCGAACTCCTCAAGGCTGGGGGAAGCAAGCACCATTCCGAACTGCTCAAGCCGTTCGGGCTCGATGCGCGTGATCCGCAGTTCTGGTCGCTGGGCCTCGGCATGATCGAGAGGCTGATCGGCGAACTGGACGCAACCCAGCCGAACTAGCCGACACCCGACCACCCAGACCGTCTACGTCTCATCTGCCAGAGGACTACATGGCCAAAAAACCTGCCAAAGCCGCCGTCGAGGATCTGCCGCCGGCCATGGACTATGCCCAGCACAATGCCACCTACGAAGGCTTCATGCAGATGATCAAGTGGGGCATCATCGCGATGGCACTGATCGTGCTGGCGCTTTACGCCTTCATCGAAGGTGGCCAGCCGCTGATCGGCACGCTGCTGCTGCTGCTGATCCCGATCGGGGCCGTCGGTCTGATCGTTACAGGGTCCACCCGCCGTTCCTAACGGCGGGTTTTTCTTTTCCAGGGGTTGGCACCCTGATTCCGGCAATCGGCCGCGACGCGTTCGATCAGGAGATGGTCATGAAGATTGCAGTCGTGCGTGAGCGCACCGAGGGCGAAACCCGGGTTGCCGCCACGCCGGAGACCGTGGGCAAGCTCGTCGGGCTCGGCGCCGAAGTGGCGATCGAGAGCGGGGCCGGGGCGCTGGCCCGGTTCCCCGACGCCGACTATGCGGCAGCGGGGGCCCAGCTGGGCAGCGCCGAGGCGGTGCTCAAGGGCGCCGACATCGTGCTGACCATCCGCCGCCCCAAGGCGGGCGAGCTCGCCGGCGTCGCCAAAGGCGCCATGGTGATCGGGTCGATGGACCCCTATGGCAACGAAGCCGAGATCTTCGCGCTGGCCAAGGCAGGCGTGACCACGGTGGCGATGGAATTCATGCCGCGCATCACCCGGGCGCAGGTAATGGATATCCTGTCCAGCCAAGCCAACCTGGCGGGCTACCAGGCGGTGATCGATGCCGCGGTGGCGTTCGACCGCGCCTTTCCGATGATGATGACGGCGGCCGGTACGGTCCGGCCGGCCAAGGCGTTCGTGATGGGGGCGGGCGTTGCCGGCCTGCAGGCCATCGCCACGGCCAAGCGCCTTGGCGCAGTGGTGACGGCGACCGACGTGCGCGCCGCAGCGGCCGAGCAGGTCGAATCGCTGGGCGGCAAGTTCATCATGACCGATGCGCTCAAGGATGCGTCGGGCACGGGCGGCTATGCGCGCGAGCTGACCAAGGACGAACAGGCGGCGCAGGCCACGCTGGTGGCCGGCCACATCTCCAAGCAGGATATCGTCATCACCACGGCGCTGATCCCGGGCCGGCCGGCGCCCAAGCTGGTCAGCCGGGCGATGGTGGAGAGCATGCTGCCCGGATCGGTGATCGTCGACCTGGCGGCCGAGCGGGGCGGCAATGTGGAGCTGACCGAGCCGGGCAAGGTGATCACCACCGCCAATGGCGTGACCATTATCGGCTATACCAACATGGCCGGCCGGGTGGCCAGTTCGGCCAGCCAGCTGTTCGCGCGCAACCTGGTGGCCTTTCTCGACATCTTCTTTGACAAAAAGACCAAGGCCTTTGCCGTCAACTGGGATGACGAGCTGGTCATGGCAACGGTGCTGACGCGCGACGGGGCGATCGTGCACCCCAATATCAAGTATGACGGGGCGGCGCCGCTCGACCTGCCCAAGCCGGTCAAGGAAACCGCGCCCGCCAAGACGGGTGCGGCCAGCAAGACGATGACCGCCAAGGCGGCGCCCAAGGCCGCGTCGGACGCGGCCAAGCCTGCGGCACCGGCCAAGACCGGCGCGACGCGCAAGACGGCGGCCAAGGCTGTGGACCCTGCAGCGCCCGAGGCAGCCAAGACCGCCAATGTCGCGAAGCCTTCAGCGACCAAAGCCGCCGCCACGGCACCGGCCGTCGAGGCGCCGGCTGTCGTCAAGGCGCCGGCCGCGAAAAAGCCTGCTGCCAAGGCCGCGGCGCCAAAGACCGCGGCCGCCAAGCCCGCTGCCGCAAAGACGGCGGCCAGCACTTCTGCAGCACCCAAGAAGACACCCGCAGCCAAGGGGACGACATAAATGGATGCCACTGCCGAACACACTGCCGACGCCGTGACGGCCGCGATGGGCGTGGTCACCGGTGGGGCGATCGACCCGTTCACCTTTCGCCTCGCGATTTTCGTGCTGGCGATTTTTGTGGGCTATTTCGTCGTCTGGTCGGTGACGCCGGCCCTGCACACGCCGCTGATGAGCGTGACCAACGCGATTTCCTCGGTGATCGTGGTGGGCGCGCTGTTGGCCGTGGGCGTGGCCCTCGCCGCCGACGGCAACTGGATCAGCAAGCTGTTCGGCTTTCTGGCGCTGGTGCTGGCGAGCGTGAACATTTTCGGCGGGTTCCTGGTCACGCAGCGCATGCTGGCGATGTACAAGAGGAAGGGCTGATGTTTCCTGCCGACGTCGCGGCCGCCATGCTGCCGCCTACCTTTCAGATCCTGACCGGACTGTGCTTTGCCTGCCTGCTGGTCATCCGCTTTTTCGCTGCGCAGGTGCTCAAGCCGCTGTGGGGCAAGGTCACGGCGTTTTCGCTGATCTTTGTTGCGCTGGGCAATATCCTGCTCTCGCAGGCGACCGCCAAGTCGAGCCTCTCGGCGGGGGCTGAGATGTTCACCCTGGCGGGCATCAGCTTTTTCGTCGCCGCGATGCTGGTGACGGCGGGCTTTGTGCTGCGGGCGCGCAGCGCCGACGGCGTGGTGGCAAAGTGACGGCGCTGCTGTCGCGGATCGCGGCCGCCGGCCTGCTGCTGCTGGCCCTGGTGGCGGGTACCGGCGCGGCGCCGCTCGACGCAGGTCAGCGTTCGGCCATTGCCGAGCGCGTTTCGGTGCTCGATGCGGGCATGCGGGCCAGCGACATGTCGCAAGTGATGGGGCTGATCCCGCCCAAGGTGATGGACAAGATCGCCAGCAGCAACGGCATGACCAGCCAGGCGCTGATCGAGGCCTCGCAGCAGCAGATCGCCGAAGCCCTCAAGACCATCAAGATCGAGTCGTTCAGCATGGACCTTGATGCTGCGGAGGCCACGCTGCTGCCCGACGGCACGAGCTACGTCTCGATCCCAACCGAAACAGTGTTCGATTTGGGTCCCGCGGGTCGGCAGCGCTCGAAAACCACGACCCTGGCGCTGCTGGACGAGGGTGTCTGGTACCTGATGGCCGTGGACAACGGCCCGCAGCTGGCCATCGTCAAGGACGTCTACCCCGCATTGGCCGGCGTCGAGATTCCCGCCGTGAGCATGGAGCCTGTGACCGAATGATCTCCCCCGATATCGCTGCATTGCTCTATCTGGTCTCGGGTGTGCTGTTCATCATGGCGCTGCGTGGCCTGTCGAGCCCGGCCACGGCGCGCGCCGGCAACATGTACGGCATGGTGGGCATGGGCATTGCCATCGTCACCACGCTGCTGGTGGCCGGGGTGTCGGATTGGCTGAGCTGGCTGCTGATCATCGGTGGCCTGGGGATCGGCGGCGGCATCGGCGCCTATATGGCGCGCACGGTGAAAATGACCGACATGCCGCAGCTGGTGGCTGCGTTCCACTCGCTGGTGGGCCTGGCTGCCGTGTTCGTGGCAGCGGCGGCGCTCTATGCGCCGGAAGCCTTCGGCATCGGTTCGCCGGGACATATCCACCTGCAGGCCATCATCGAAATGAGCCTGGGCGTCGCCATCGGCGCCTTCACCTTCACCGGTTCGGTGATCGCCTTTGCCAAGCTCAACGGCAACATGAGCGGCAAGCCGATCATCCTGCCCTACCGGCATGCCATCCACATCGTGCTCGGCCTGGTGCTGGTGTTTTTCGTCTACCAGTTCGCCGTGACGGCCGACCCGGTGTGGTTCTGGCTGGTGACCATCCTGGCGCTGGTGCTGGGCGGGCTGATGATCATTCCGATCGGCGGCGCCGACATGCCGGTGGTGGTGTCGATGCTCAACTCCTATTCGGGTTGGGCCGCGGCCGGCATCGGCTTTACGCTGGGCAATACGGCACTGATCATCACCGGCGCGCTGGTGGGGTCGTCGGGCGCGATCCTTTCGTACATCATGTGCAAGGCGATGAACCGCAGCTTCATTTCGGTGATCCTGGGCGGGTTCGGCGGCGACAGCGCCGCGGCCGGGTCGGGCGAGGAAGAGACGCGGCCAGTCAAGCAGGGCGCGGCAGACGACGCCGCCTACCTGATGAAGAACTCGAGCAAGGTGATCATCGTGCCCGGCTACGGCATGGCGGTGGCGCAGGCCCAGCATGCGCTGCGCGAAATGACCGATGTGCTCAAGGCGGCGGGCGTGGAAGTCAAATACGCTATCCATCCGGTGGCCGGCCGCATGCCCGGGCACATGAACGTGCTGCTGGCCGAAGCCAACGTGCCCTATGACGAAGTGTTCGAGCTCGAAGACATCAATTCCGAGTTCAAGGGCTCCGACGTGGCCTTCGTGATCGGTGCCAACGACGTGACCAATCCGGCGGCCAAGACCGACAAGACCTCGCCGATCTACGGCATGCCGGTGCTCAACGTGGAAGACGCCGGCACGGTGCTGTTCATCAAGCGCGGCATGGCGGCGGGCTATGCCGGCGTGCAGAACGAACTGTTCTTCCGCGACAACACCATGATGCTCTTCGGCGACGCCAAGAAGGTGACCGAGGATATCGTCAAGGCCATGGCGCACTAAGGGCGACAGCGCGGCCGGCCAGGCCGGGGAGACGTCTCTTCCGGCGCATTCGCCGCGGCGAGATGCGACGGGTCAGTCGCCCAAAAGGACGCGGGGGCCACTGCCCTTGCGGGCGAGCTGGTCGCCGGCATTGCGCATGGGGCACTGGCCGGTGGTGAGGCAGCCGCAGCCGATGCAGTTGGTCAGGCCGTCGCGCAGGCGCTGCAGGGTGGCGATGCGCTGGTCCAGCTCGGTGCGCCACTGTTCGGAGAGCCGGGCCCAGTCGGCGCGGCTGGGGGCGGCATCGGGCGGCAGGGTGGCGAGCGCCTCGCCGATGCGCGCCAGCGACAGCCCCAGATCCTGCGCCACCCGGATGACCGCGACCCGACGCAGCACGTCGCGATGGTAGCGCCGCTGGTTGCCAGCGCTGCGGTGGCTCTGGATCAGCCCCTTGGTCTCGTAAAAATGCAGCGTGGAAACCGCCACGCCGCTGCGCCGGGCGACATCACCCACCGATAGAAAAGCCTGCAACATGTCTCTTGACCTCACTTGAGCTTGAGGTTGTAGCACGATGGACGCAATGGCAAGCAGCATTGTGCTGCTGCCCTAGACGCGGGGGTCGCATGTCGATCGTGTTCAATCTGTTGCTCGTGGTTCATCTGGTGGCGCTGGTGGTGGGGGCGGCGACCAATGTAGTCATGCCGCTGCTGGCCGGGCGCATGGCGCAGGCGGGGCCGGAGGGCAAGACGCTCCTGGGCGGACTGGCCGGGCAGTTGTCGAAACAATCGCAACGCGCGTTGCTGGTGCTGGTGGGCAGCGGGCTGGCGATGGTGGCGCTGGTGATCGCGCAAGGGCGGGTGACGAGCCCCAGCCCGTGGTTCATCGCCAAGATGGCACTGGTGCTGGCGCTTTTTGGGCTGATGCTGGCGCGGGGTCTGCCGGCGCTGCGCCAAGTCCGGCCGGCGACGTTCGGGCGGCTGACGCGGATCGTGCTGCTCGGCATCATCTTTTGCTCGGTGATGGCGTTCAACTGAACCGTCCGCTTCAGTCGAGGCGGCAATTGCCGCAGTGGTGGGAAGCCGATATAGTTGGAGGCGACTGGAGAAATAGTTGGGCACGACTTGTCTGTTGCGGGGGAGATGACAGAAATGCCGGACGAGGACAGCAGACGCAGCAAAACACGGCGACAGGCCGTGCTGGTCATCCACGGGATGGGCGAGCAGGTGCCGCTCGAGACGATGCGCAGCTTCGTCGAGACCGTCTACGAACGCGATGGCGGGGTGCGGACGGGGCCGGCCGAGAGCGGGCGGCGCAACCGGGTGTGGTCGATCCCCGATACGGCGACCGGCTCGGCGGAGCTGCGCAAGATCTCCACCGAGCCGCGCAGCGGGGATCGGCTGCGCACCGACTTTTTCGAGTTCTACTGGGCCGACATCATGCAGGGCACGCCGATCGAAGCGGTGTACGAGTGGCTGCGCGGGCTGATCCTGCGCTCGCCCTGGGCGGTGCCGCGCAGCGCGCGGGTGTGGATCGCCTGGCTGGCGCTGTGGGCCGTGAGCATCGGGCTGGTGCTCAGCGTGCTGGCGACGCTCGATCCGTCTGACGGCATCGCGGAGGCGCTGTTCAAGTCGTGGCAGGGCTGGTTGATGGCGCAGGCGCGCTGGTTCGGCGCGGCGCTGGCGGGGGCGGCGGCGCTGTGGCTGGTGCTGAGCTTTCTGGGGGCGCGCAACCGGGCGCGGGTCAAGGTGACGCTGCCGGTGCTGCTGATCGGGGGCGGGCTGGTGCTGCTGCTGGCGCCGGTGGCGACGCTGGAAAACGTCAAGACCTGGTCGGGGCTGTTCTCGCTGATCTCGGCCACGGTGCTGGGCGGGCTGATCGCGCCCTATCTGGGCGATGTGGTGCGCTATGTGCGGGCGACGCCGGCGACGGTGGACAAGCGGCAGCGGGTGCGCGACCGCGGCCTGGCGCTGCTGACTGCCCTGCACGACAAGACCGACGGCAAGGGGCCGGACGCGCCGCCCTACTATGAGCGGATCATCGTGGTGGCGCACAGCCTGGGGACGATCATCGCCTATGACCTGATCCAGCTCTACTGGCAGAAGGTCGGGCCGAGCCACCAGATTCCGGCCGTGCCGGCGCTCAAGGCGCCGCTGCTCGAGATCGACCGCTTCGTGGCCGATTGGTGGGGCAAGCCGGAAAGCGAGCGGGGAGATTTTCCGCTCGATGCTTTCCAGGCGCAGCAGGCGGCTATGTTCGCCGCGCTGGTGGCGGGCGGGGTCAAGTTCCGCATCTCGGACTTCGTCACCATGGGCGCGGCGCTCACCCATGCCGAGTTCCTGCTGCAGGACGACAAGGCGGCGCTGGAGCGGGCGTTCCAAGAGCGGGGGCTCAGCGCCTCGCCGCCGCGGCCAGACCTGCCGAGCCCGCGCGCCAGCTACATGCTGGGCAAGAGCGGGCCGTTCGCGCATTTCGCCGCGCCGTTCTCGGCGGTGCGCTGGACCAATATCTACGACCTGCACTGGTTTCCGCTGCTGGGCGACATTGTTTCGGGGCCGCTGCAGCCCGTGTTCGGACCGGGCATTCGCGAGCACCGGGTCACCATGGTGCGCGAGGGCTGGCTGCCGGTGCTCAACCGGCTGGTGACGCATACGCTCTACTGGACCTGGCAGCGGCGCTATGACGGGCTGGCCGACGACGAGCTGCCGGCGCATATCAAGGCGTTGCGCGAGGCGCTGCAGCTGCGCGGTGCGGCGCCGCCGGACTGAGCCGGGCCGCTCGCGTCAGGCGGGCATATCGGCCGGGCGATCGGCGCGAGTGAGGCAGAGCCAAAGCAGCGTCGCAACGACCAGGGGCGTGACGGGCAGGCCCAGCCCCAGAGCCAGCGGCCGGGCGGCGAGCGGCAGCACGAAGCCGATAAGCAGGGCGAGCTTTTCGAACGGCAGAAAACCCTGGTCGCGGCCAGTGCGCAGCATCACCGCCAGCGGAAGGGCCAGCAGGGTCAGGTCGTAGTCGAGGGCGAAGGGCGTGGCGAGAAGCGTCGCCAGCAAACTGACGGCGCCCAGCAGGGGCGTGGACATGGTCCGCGCGCGGGGCAGGAGCAGGGCCAGCATGGCAAGGGCAGCCGCGACCTGCAGCGCCAGGGCCAGTGCCGAGGGCAGGTGGAGCAAGCGCGCGGCTGCGAAGAGGCTGATCATCTTGCCGGGATCGACGAAGCCCTCCGACAGGGTCTGTTGCGCCAGAAAAAGACCCGAGAGGAAGGTGATCCAGGTCTCGGAGCCGAATACCAGCCAGGAGGCGAGGCAAAGCAGCACTGCCGACGCTGCCATGGCGGCAAAGGCCGGCCAGCGTCGGGAAAACGCCAGAGCGAAGGGCAGGATGACGGCCAGCTGTGGCTTGAACACCAGGCAGCCGAGCAGCGCGCCGGCAAGCAGCGGCCGCCGGTCGAGCAGGACAAAGCCCAGGCCGAATAGCGCGGCACTGAGAAAGCCGTTCTGGCCATGGCCAATATTGAGCAGGATGGCCGGGAAGGTGGCGCAGGCCAGCAGTTCCAGCGGCTGCAGGCGCGGCAGCAGGTGGCGGATGGCGCCCAGATAGGCGGCGCCGGTGGTCAGCAGCCACGCCACCAGGGCCACGCCATAGGGCGCCAGCGACAGCGGCAGGCAGATCAGCAGGAAGACCGGCGGGTAGAAAAAGCCGAAATAGCCGATCTCGGCGCCAGCGACCACGGCGGACTGCACGGCAGCATGGGCAGTGGGGTCATAGGCCAGCGTCGGCGTGCCTTCGAGCGCCAGGCGGGAGGCCGACCAGAAGCTGATGAAATCGGTGCCGAGCGGCTTGCCGGTGGGATCGAGATTGCCGCGCCCGCCCAGTACGAAGACGAGCAGCAGGCCCAGTTCGAAGGCGCCCAGGATGGCGGCATAGCCGAGCAGGCGAGAGCGCTGCAGCCAGGGGGCCGAGCGCAGCGCCTGCACAAACCTGCCGGTGGTCGCACCGTTGGAGAAAAGCATGCGCCAGCCTAGCCTTGCCGAGCTTGCGGAAGGCTTAAGTCGGGTGAAAGCTGGTTACGCGCATGTGCCTGCTTGCGCATCGGCGCGGCGGGCCACATTTCTGGGGCCTTGTCCCCGGAGCCTGTCGCATGAGCCGCACCATCAAGATCGACCTTTTCACCGACAGCGTCTGTCCGTGGTGCCTGGTGGGTGCGGCACGGCTTGACCAGGCGATCGCGGCCCTGCCCGCGGACGTGGTGGTGGAGGTGGAGAACCATCCGTTCTACCTCGATCCCAACACGCCCGAGGAGGGCGTGGTAGTCGCCGACATGTTGCGCGAAAAATACGGCCGCGACCCCAAGCAGATGTGGGAGCGGGTGGAAAGCGAGGCGCAAAAGACCGGCCTTGCGCTCGACCTCAGCAAGCAGCCCAAGGCCTATCCGACGCGCAAGGGCCATACGCTGGTGCGGCTGGCCAAGGCCAAGGGGACCCAGCACGCCCTGGCCAATGCCATTGCCTGGGCCTATTTCATGGAGCACCAGCTGATCAACGAGGACGAGGTGCTGGCCGATATCGCGGTGGCACACGGCTTTACCCGCGACGAAGCGCTGGCGGCGGTGCGCGATCCGGCGGCCCTCACCATCACGCACGAGCAGGCAATGGCCGCCGCCCGGCAGGGCATCCAGGGCGTGCCGTTTTTTATCTTCAACAATCAGTTCGCGGTGTCGGGCTGCCAGCCGGCCGAAGTGTTCGGCATGGCGTTCGAGGCGGCGCTCGATCCGAGCAAGCTCAAGCAATAGTGTGACCGCTTGCGCGACGCAGCGGAAGGCCGTTTGATGGATGCCGGGAGGACGGCACATGAAATGGCTGAGGCGGATCGCGATCGGTGTGCTGGCGGTGGGCGCGCTGGCCTATGTCGGCGTGCTGGTGGCACTTTATGTGCTGCAGCGCGACTTCCAGTATGACCGCAGCGGGCGGATGTTCGCGCTGAGCGAAACCCAGCTCGGCAGCGCCGAACTGGTCAGCATCGCCACCGATGACGGTTCCCCGCTCGCGGCCTGGTATCAGGCGCCGCAGGCGGGCAAGCCGGTGGTCATGTATTTCCGCGGCAATGCGCAGAGTTTTTCGCGCGAGCACGAGCGTTACGAAGCCTTCGTGGCCGATGGCTACGGCTTTCTGGCCTTCGACTATCGCGGCTTTCCCGGCTCGCCGGGCGAAGTGACCGAGGCGCATGTGCTGGCCGACGCACTGGCCGCCTATGACTGGCTGGCCGCCAAGGGGTTTCCCATCGTGCTCTGGGGGCGCTCGCTGGGCTCGGGGCCGGCGACCTATATCGCCAGCCTGAAGGACACGTCGGCGCTGCTGCTCGAAACGCCGTTCTATTCGGCCGTGGACGTGGCGGCGGACCGCTACGGTTTTCTGCCGGTGGGGGCGCTGATGCACGACCAGTATCATGTCGACCAGTGGATGCTGGCCGTGGACGAGCCGGTGCTGGTGGCGCATGGCACGGCAGATACCACCATCGGGGTCCATCACGGCCGACGCGTGCATGCGCTGGCCCGCAATCCCGACGCGCTCTGGATCGTCGATGGCGCCGACCATGGCGGCCTGTGGGACGCTGGTATCTGGGCCCAGGCCAAGGCGTTTTTTGCGCGGGCCGGTCTGCGCTAGGGTGCTCTGCACTCTGGCTCCCCCGCCTGCGCGGGAATGACTGTGGCGGGGTGGCCAAAACGAAAACGCCGGCCCCGAGGGACCGGCGTTGAATTTGGCTCGAACGCGAGAAGCTTATTCGAGGGTGAGGCCGGCGAAGGCCCAGGTCAGGTTGACGCCGGTGGAGGCCTGGACCGACCAGGGCTGCAGGGCGAAGCCCTTGCGCGAGCCGCCGATCAGCCAGTTGGCGCCCAGGCCGGCGCCGATGGAGGCTTCACCCGAGCCGCCGACATAGGTGCCCTTGAGCGAGCCCGGGCCGACATTGGTCGAGGAGGCGGAGAACACCAGCCATTCGATCTTGGTGCGATCGGTGACGCCGACGTCCAGACCCAGCTTCTTGATGTTGCCGTAGTAGACTTCGGTCTTGTGGCCCTTGCGGATGAACTGGCAGGTCATGTCCTTGGACGAGCCGATCAGGTAGCCGATGCCGCCATCGACGTCGCAGGACAGCCGACCGACTTCAACGCGGGCGTCGGCCGAGGCGACCGAGGTGGAGAGAACAACCGCGGCGAGCGCAGCAGCAAACAGTTTCTTCATGATGATAAGTCCCTCAGTGGTGGTTGACGCTTTTACTGTTCGACCCTGGCACGAAGTTTAATACATGCCGGGGAATCGGCAAGCCCTTCGCGTTGCCCCCGCAACTTCCGGAATGCGGCCTTGCGGGCCGCTGCGACGAAAAACGCCGCCTTGCGGGCGGCGTCAAATCGTCACGAAATTCTTACGGGCGCGCCGGACGAGCGGCAGCGGCGGGAGCGGGCAGACCGCCTTCGCGCTGCGCACGCTTGCGGGCCAGCTTGCGGGCACGACGGACGGCCTCAGCCTTCTGGCGTGCCTTCTTTTCAGAGGGCTTCTCGTAGTAGTTGCGCAGCTTCATCTCGCGGAAGACGCCTTCGCGCTGAAGCTTCTTTTTCAGGGCGCGCAGCGCCTGATCCACATTGTTATCGCGAACAACTACTTGCAAGCGCAACCGCCCTTCGTAAACCGTCATCAGTGTTTGAATGAAGCGCCGGAGCCCAAAGACTTCTGCGCCGATCAGCAGCGCCGATCACCGTGGTGCGCGTATATAGAGGAAGCCACCGGGCTTGTCCACACCACCGCGCCGCAAAAAGTGGCTATTTTGCTCGGGATTTTACCCCGACGCGGTTGATGTGCCCCATCTTTCGGCCGGCCCGCGACTCGGACTTGCCATAGACATGCGGCCGCGTTGCCGGCCCCAGGCCAGCAGGGACGGCGCCGATCTCGTCGCCGATGAGGTTTTCCATCACCACGTCGGCCAGCCGGGCCGGATCGCCCAGCGGCCAGCCGGCAATGGCGCGGATATGCTGCTCGAACTGGTCGGTGATGCAGACCGCTTCGGTCCAGTGGCCGGAATTGTGGACCCGCGGGGCGATCTCGTTGACCAGCAGGCGCCCGCTGGGCAGCACGAAGAACTCGACGCCGAGCACGCCGACATAGTCGAGCGCGGTGACGATGCGCTCGGCGATTTCGCGCGCCTCGCGGGCGGTCTTCTTGCCGATGTCGGCGGGCACGGTGGAGGTCTTGAGGATGTGGTTCTGGTGCACATTCTCGGCCGGGTCAAAGGCCGCGATGTCGCCCTGCGTGTTGCGCGCCACCACGACCGAGATTTCCCTGTCGAACTCGATGAAGCCTTCCAGCACCAGCGGCTTGGGGCTCAGCAGTTCGAAGGCGACGCCGCCATCGACATCGTTGCGCACGATGCGCTGGCCCTTGCCGTCATAGCCCATGCGGGTGGTCTTGAGCACGGCCGGGGTGCCGATTTCGGCGAGGGCCGCGTCGAGATGATCCTGATCGGGTACGGCGGCAAAGGGCGCCACGGCGATGCGGTTGACGGTGAGGAAGGCCTTTTCGGCCAGCCGGTCCTGCGCGATGGCGAGGGCATTGACGCCGGGCCGCAGCGGCTTGAGCTCGGCAAGGAACTTGGCGGTGCGGGCCGGGACGTTCTCGAACTCGTAGGTGACGACATCGACATGGCTGGCGAAGATGGCGAGGGCCTGTTCGTCGTCATAGGCAGCCACGGTGCGGTTTGGCGTGACCTCGAAAGCGGGGCTTTGCGCATCGGGGCAGTAGATGTGGGTTTTAAAGCCCAGGCGGGCAGCGGCGAGCGCCAGCATGCGCCCGAGCTGGCCGCCACCCAGAATGCCGATGGTGCTGCCGGGCGGCAGCGCGCGGTCACTGGCCATCGTCGGTGGGGAATAGCGGGACGGCATCGGCCCGGTCGCGCCGCATATGCACGAGCCGGGCATCCAGGTCGGTATCGGAGAGGGCGAGCACCGCGGCCGCCAGCAGCGCCGCATTGGTGGCGCCGGCATTGCCGATGGCAAGGGTGCCCACTGGCACGCCGGCCGGCATCTGTACGATGGAGAGCAGGCTATCCTGACCCGAGAGCGCTTTGGACTGCACCGGCACGCCGAAAACCGGCAGAGTGGTCATGGCGGCGATCATGCCGGGCAGATGGGCGGCGCCGCCGGCACCGGCGATGATCACCTTGAAGCCCTCCGCCTTGGCCGAACGGGCGAACTCGTACATGCGCTCGGGCGTGCGGTGGGCGGAGACGATGCGCGCTTCGTAATCGATCTTGAGCGTATCGAGCGTTTCAGCCGCATGGCGCATGGTGGGCCAGTCGGACTGGCTGCCCATGACGATGGCGACGGGCGGTGCAGTGACCATAAGCCGGGATCCCTCGGGGCTCAGCAAGGCTCGCGTGTAGCCCAAAGGCGGGCGGGCGGCAAGCCGCCGCGCCGGTTATCGGGCTCTGGCCGTTGCGGCCTGGCAGGCCTCGGCCATGGCGAGAACGGCGCGCTGGTCGACGAATTCGAGGCTGCCCTCAGGGATGCCGAGGACGCGATCGACGATGGTGCCCAGATAGCCCAGGCGCTTGACCAGCCGGCCGAGCAGCGCCGTGGTTTCGGCGGGGTCGGGATCGGCGCACAGCGCGGTGATGAGGGGGCGGATGGCGCCCATCAGATGCAGGATGATTTCGGCCGCTTCGTCGGGATCGGCACTGTCGAAGGTGCGGTCGGCAATGCCCTCGGCGATGATGCCACGCAGGATGGGCTTGACCACCGAGGCGATGGCGGCCTGGCTGCGCTCGTAAAGATGGCTGTTGCCGGGTTGGAACAGCGGCATGAAGGCAGCCTGCAGCCCCGGGTCGGCATCGTCCTTGCTCAGCCGCATCATGCTCAGAAAGACGCTCAGCCGCTCGAAGGCGTCGAGGCTGGGGTTTTCGAGCACGTGGCGGCAGCGGTCGGCGGCCTGCCGGGCGTGGCGCTCGGCCAGGGCTTCGACCAGGTCCTCTTTGGACGCATAGTGATGGTAGAAGGCGCCCTTGGAAATGCCGAGCGCCGCAATGATCTGGCTGATGGTGGTCTCAGCATAGCCCTGGGTGGCAAACAGCCCCACGGCGCAATCGAGCAGTTCCTGCTTGCGGACCTCGGCAGACTTGACGACGCGCATGGGCGCTCCGGCGGGAACGGTTTCGCAGAGAGTAGACCGACGGTCGGTCGGTTGTCAAGGGGAGGGCGGTGGGGAGTGAGTAGGTGAGTAGGGAGAGAAACATTAGCTACGCGGAGAGTTCCGAACGCGCAAACATCCAAAAAATCTAGAGGTTCAGTAGGCTACGCAGCCACCCAATCGCGTTTGGGATATTGTCAAGTGCTCCGTCCAAGCCCTTCAGTGCTATCTCACCAAGGGCATCAGCCGGCAAACTCCTGATTTTCTCAACGATTTTATCTCGAACGCTCGCATCCCTTTCGGTTGCTTGCACTTTGCGGATAAGCAATTGACGGATAGTATCGTCGTGCAACCTGACGGTTACGACCCCCAACACGGCCGACAGTCCCCCGTCGTTGGCTATGAAGTCCAGTCCGTGAGCGGTTATAACCACCGAATGCAATCGAATTTCACCGCTCATCAGGTCTGTTCGTGCAATCTCGACTAAGCGATGCTCAGCAAGATAAGAAAGATTGACCAGTAGTTGGCTTTGGTCTTGAGTTGGCCAACTTCTCTGGACATTCGCCCGTTGCGGATAAAGGGAGGACAGATCTTGAAGTAATTGCTTTTGGAATACACGATCCAATAGTTCGCCCATCTGGTTCCCCGGCAGCGGTGCAGGCATCAATTATTGTCGCAGTAGCTATAAATAAGCGCAATGAAATTCTGACCGCCTACCGACCAAAAACTACTCCCCCAAGTGAGGTCGTGGTCAATTAAGTCGATGCCGGGGCGGCGATCAGGCGATGATGTCGGGGATCAGGAGGGTCTCGAGCTGGACGATGCGGTCCTTGAGGCCGAGTTTGCGCTTTTTCATGCGCTGCATCAGCATCTGGTCGGCGCGGCCGGAGGCCACCAGGGTGGAGATGGCGGCGTCCAGATCGGCATGTTCCTGCCGCTTGGCCGCCAGTTCAGCGCCCAGGGCGACTTCCTGTTCCTTGGTCAGTGGCAGCATGAGGCAAGCACGGTCCAGTCGGTTCGACCAGCAGACTAAGTCATCAATGGTTAACTTATCGCCCAGAGTTTTGCACCCTGACTTCAACTCTTGGTGGTTTCCCTCGACAGTCCGTGAATTTTTTGTGACGATTGAGTCGTTCGAAATGCTTGAAAGGAGTTGTCATGACGACTGAAGGCCACATCGCCGCCCTCGAGCGGCGCCACCAACAGCTGGAACGTGAAATCGACGCTGAAATGGGGCATCTGAGCCACGACGACCTGCTGATCGCTGCGTTGAAGCGCAAAAAGCTCGAGATCAAGGACGAGCTGACCAAACTCCAGGCCCGCGCCGCGGCCTGATCTTTCTCCCTGGACGCCAAGAGTTGAGGGCCACGGCAGCTGCCGCGGCCTTTTTTGTTGCTCGGGGATGACAGCGGTGGGTCACCCCTGCGCGTCGTTGATTTCGAACCAGTAGCCGTTGGGGTCCTGCAGGAAGACGGCGCGCATGCCGTCGGGGCGGGTGTTGATGGCGCCCGGGGTGCCCTGCATGTCGGAAAAGGCGATGCCCGCGGACCCAAACCGGGCGACCACGGCGTCGAAATCGGGCGTGCTGAGGGCGAAGTGCGTCTGTTTTTCGACGTGCACGCGCGACATGTCGCCGGCCTGGACGTGGAAGCGGCGACCGTCGCCGATCTCGATCCAGCGGATGGTGGTGCCGCCCATCGGGTTGGGCATTTCGGTGAGACCGATCACCTCGGTGAGGAAGGCGACGCTCTGATCGAGGTCGCGGACGAGCAGGGCGATATGGTCGAGGCAGTAGGCCATGGCAGCTCCGATCAGGCGGCGGGACCGGCAAAGAACACACCCTGCACGCCGTCGACGATCAGCTTGATGGCGAGCAGAAAGACCAGCCAGTAGGTGAGCTGGTAGAAGCGTTTTACCGAAATGCGGCGCACCAGATAGACCCCGACCAGCACGCCGGCAACGGCGAGCGGGGCGAGAATGGCGGCGTAGGTGAGGTTGGAGACATTGAGCTGGCCCAGGAAGAAATAGGGCACGAGCTTGGAGGTGTTGACGATGGCGAAAAAGAAGGCCGTGGTGCCCGAATAGGCGACGGGCGTCAGCTTTTGCGGCAGCACGTAGATCTGGAAGGGCGGGCCGCCGGTATGGCTGATAAAGCTGGTAAAGCCGGCAAAGCCACCCCAGAAGGCGCCCCAGGGTTTCGAGGGCGGCAGGCCCTCGAACTTTTTGCGCAGCGGCAGCAGCGCATCGAGGATGAACAGCAGCGTGATGACGCCGACGAAGAGCAGCACCATGGCGTCGCTGACCACCGACCAGAGCGCCCAGCCGATCAGCGTGCCGATCATGGCGCCGGGCAGCATGATCCTGAGGATGCGCCAGTCGCAATCCTTGCGGTAGGTCCAGATGGCGATGGCATCCATGACCAGCAGCAGCGGCAGCATCATGCCGGCCGCGTCGCGCGCCGGCATGACGAGCGAGAGCAGGGGCACGGCGACGAGCCCGAGGCTGCCGACAAGACCGGACTTGCTCAAGGCGACGATGAAGACCGCGAGCACCGCGATCGTCCAGAAGTAAAGGTCGGGCATGGGAATGGGGGGCCGAAACGGGCGGGGAAGGAGCGGCTAGTCGGACGCCGGCTTGGCCGGCTTGTCAATATCGCCGTCTTCCAATTCGGCAATATGGACAGTTTCCCGGTCGGCCCGCATCACCGCATCGAGCATTTCGGCGGAGCGGCGCACCAGGCCCACATAGGCGTCCTGGTCGTGGCGCAGGTGATAGGACTCTTCGAGCAGCCGGCTGTCATGGGCCTCGAAGGCAGCGGCGAGGCGATGGGCGGCGTCGGGCGCATAGCCCAGAGCCCGCAGGGCCTTTTCGCCCAGGCTGAGGGCCGAGCGGAAGGTCTCGCGCTCGAACACGGTCACGCCGATGGCCATCAGGTCGTGGGCGTGGCTGCGGTCGGTGGCGCGGGCGGCGATGATGATGTGCGGGAAGTGACGGCGGATCAGTTCGGCGATCTTGAGGATGCGCTCGCCGCCGGCCACCGCGATCACGATCATGCGGGCTTCGCCGGCGCCGGCCGCCCGCAGAATGTCGAGCCGCGCGCCATCGCCGTAGAACACCTTGACCCCGAAGCGCTTGACCAGTTCGATCTGGGCCGGATCGTCGTCGATCAGGGTCATTTCGAACCCCTGCGCCCGCAGCATGCGGGTGACGATCTGGCCGAAACGGCCATAGCCCAGGACGATGACCTTGTGCTTTTCGTCGATGGCCTCGTGCGCCACCGGGGCGCCGTCGCGGCCGCTGTGACGCGGCGCCCAGATGCGATCGAAAGCCAGGAGCAGCAGCGGCGTGGCGGCCATGGAGAGCGCCACCACCACGGTCAGCAGGTCGTTCTCGTACTTGGTGAGCGCGCGGGCATTCTGGGCGAACTGGAGCACCACGAAGGCGAATTCACCCGCCTGGCTGAGCAGGATCGCCAGCAGCAGGCGATCCCCGACATGCATGCGAAAGAAAGTGGCGAGCACGAAGAGCACGGCCATCTTGACCCCGATCAGCGTCACCACCAGGGCGAGGACGACCAACGGAGAGTCGACGATGACGGAGAAATCGATCGACATGCCGACCGAGATGAAAAACAGGCCCAGCAGCAGGTCCTTGAAGGGCGCCAGATTGCCCTCGAGTTCGTGGCGGTACTCGCTGTCGGCCAGCAGGACGCCGCCGATAAAGGCGCCGAGCGCCGGCGACATGCCCAGCGCGGTGGTGCCGAGCGCCGCGCCCACCACCAGCAGCAGCGCCAGCGCCGTGAAGGCTTCGCGTGCGTGGGTGAGGGCGACGAAGTGCATCAGCGGACGAATGACATAGCGGCTGCCCAGCAGCGCAGCGATGAACATGCCCACGATGGAGACCGGCAGGATCCACCCGCCCGACCCGGCGGCCTGTTCGGCGGCCTCGACGGCTTCGAGCGCCAGGGTATCGACCGGGGTACCGCCCATCAGCACCAGAATGGGGATGGCGGCCAGAATGGGGATGACGGCCACATCCTGCACCAGCAGCACGGCGAGCGAAGCGCGACCGGTATCGGTCTTGCCGATGGAGCGCTGCGAGACGGTCTGCATGGCGATGGCCGTGGAGCTCATCGAGAGGGCAAGGCCGATGATCAGCGCCGCCTGCCAGGAAAAGCCCAGGGCGAGAACGATGGCCGTGAGCACCACGGTGGTCGCGACGAGCTGAGTGAGTCCCAGGCCCAGCACCTGGCTGCGCATGCGCCACAGATCGGTGGGATGCAGTTCGAGGCCGATCAGGAACAGCATCATGACGATGCCGAAATCGGCGATTTCCTGAATCAGCTCGGTGTCGGAGACCAGCCCGAGGGCAAACGGGCCGATGAGGACGCCGGCGGCCAGATAGCCCAGCACCGAACTGAGACCGGCCCAGCGGGCCAGCGGCACCAGAGCGACGGTGGCCGCCAGCAGCGCGAAGATGGCGAGCAGGAGGTTGCCTTCCATTGACTAGTCCTGCCTGCCGCGAAACGACCGCGTGTTAAAGCCTAGAGATCGTCGTCGTCATCATGCCGAACCGACTTGAGGCTGGCAAAGACCGAATCGGCGTCAATCTGCTCGTCTTTCTGCACATCCTGATGAAGGGCCGGATCGTTGCTGCCGCCGGGCGAGCGGCTGCCGGCGCCGGCCAGGGCCTCTTCGGCGCTGAGCAGCATGGTGCCGTGATCGGCCTCGTCGGGCGTGGTGGTGCCCTTGGAGGCGCGCTTGACCTCGAGATCGAGGTCGATCTGGCTGCACAGGCCGAGCGTGACCGGGTCCATGGCCGCCAGGTTCGCGGTGTTCCAGTGGGTGCCTTCCTTGACCGAGTCGATGGTCGACTTGGTGGTGCCCACCAGACGCATGATCTGAGCGTCCTTGAGTTCGGGATGGTTGCGGATCAACCACTTGATGGCGTTGGGGCGCTCGTTGCGGCGCGAGATGGGCGTGTAGCGCGGGCCTTTGCGCTTGACGGCGGCGACGCGCACCTTGGGCTCGCTCATCTTCATGCGGTAGGACGGATCGGCCTCGGCCTTCTCGATTTCCTCGCGCGTCAGCTGGCCGTTCTGGATCGGGTTGGCACCCATGATGCCGCCGGCGACATCGCCATCGGCGACGCCTTGCACTTCGAGCGGGTGCAGCGAGCAGAAGGAGGCGATCTGGTCAAAGCTCAGTGCCGTGTTGTCGACCAGCCAGACGGCAGTCGCCTTGGGCATCAGCAATGGAGTGGCCATGGTAATATCTTTCTCTCAGTGCGGCCGGTTTCACCCGGTCCGCCCGCCCTTCGGCTTTAGATTGAGGGGGGATTTGCCGACAATATATTGGGCCGGTCAGAGATTTTCAATTGAATTGTCGGGATGTGCCGCCCCAAAGGCGGTGACGAGGACGAGCTTGCCGAAATTGTCGCGCCGCTCCATGGCGGCATGGGCGCGCGGTGCGTCCGTGAGCGGCGTGGCGCGCATGCGGGGCGGCCGGATGCGGCCATCGGCCAGGGCGGGCCAGACGCTGTCGCGCAGGCTTTGCGCGATGGCAGCCTTGGTGGCCGAGTTCTGTGGGCGGAGGGTGGAGCCCGAGAGCGTCAGCCACTTCATCACCAGGGCGCCGGCGCTGATCTCGGACGTCTTGCCGTCGAGCGAGGCGATCTGGATGATATGGCCGCCGCGGGCCGAGGCCTCGATGTTGCGCGGCAGGTAGTCGCCGCCGACCATGTCGAGGACGCGGTCGACGCCGCGGCCGCCGGTCAGGTCGCGGGCGCGGGCGACGAAATCCTCGGTCGAATGGTCGATGATGTCGGTGGCGCCCAGGGTGCGGACGTAGTCGGCCTTGGCGGGGCTGGAGACGACAGCGATGGGGATGGCGCCGAACAGCCGGCAGATCTGGATGGCGGTGCCGCCGATGCCTCCGGCGGCGCCGTGGATGAGGACATGCTGGCCCGGTTCCAGGCCGGCGCGCAGCACCAGGGTCTGCTGCACGGTGAAAAAGGTTTCGGGCAGGGTGGCAGCGGCGGCAAAGCTCCAGCCGACGGGCATCGGCAGGACCTGGCCGCGGGGCACGGCGACGAACTCGGCATAGCCGCCGCCATTGCAGAGCGCGACGACCTTTTCGCCAGAGCCGACGATTTCGCCGGACACTTCAAGGCCGGGCAGGGGCGAGGCCCCCGGCGGCGGATTGTAGACGCCGCGCCGCTGCGCGAGGTCCGGGGCGTTGATGCCGGCAGCGGCCACGCGGATCAGCACCTCTTCGGGGCCGGGCACGGGCAGGGGCTGCTCGACGGGCGTCAGCACCTCGGGTCCGCCGGGCTGGGCGATGGCGATGGCGATCATGTGCGGGGGCAGGTGGGTCTGGTGCATGGGCGACAGTTAGGTCCGGGACGACTTGCCTCGCAAGACCGGACGCGCGAAAATCCGCGGTCGAGGCTGCCAGGGATGCGAGATGTTTGACGAGGACGCGCCGAAAAAACTCAAGACCCATGAAGTGGGCATGCCGATCGACACGATGTCGGTGGACGAACTCAACGAGCGGATCGGGCTGCTGGAAAGAGAGATCGTGCGCCTGCGCGACGCCGTGGCCGCGCGGCAAAAGACCAAGGCGGCGGCGGATTCGCTGTTCAAGTTCTGATTAGGCTTGGCAAGCTGCGGGCGCGCTTGAGCCGCCAACCCCGGGTGTCATCCCCGCGAAGGCGGGGATCCAGGGTCGCTGACGCTGGCCGGTGCCTCTTGCCCTGGATTCTCTGAGTTCTCAAACGAAGTGCAACACCTGTTTAAGGTGTTGTCATGGGACAGAGATATCGACAGTTCAGTGCTGAGGAGCGGTTCGAGATTGCCCGGCTACGTCTCGAAGGGCGCT